>ENA-ORBV01004766-ORBV01004766.1-microbial-mat-metagenome-genome-assembly--contig:-NODE-4766-length-25681-cov-13.755898_pt1 | contig 25681 bp, 14 predicted proteins | sample MGYA00237777_ERZ505514 | MGnify/ENA primary metagenome ERZ505514 (study PRJEB26160, sample SAMN06269048) | microbial mat metagenome | isolation source: Oligotrophic lake microbial mat | place... | reverse complement strand
GAGCGGGGGCTGTGGCGGTTTGGGGGGAGGTGGCGGATCGATCGAGCATTTTGATAATTCCTGTCGTCAGGCCCGCGCTGGCGACCAGCATTGCTGCCACCTTGAGCCAGGGTGAGGACAGCGGCCGTCGGGACTCGCGGTTGAGGTTGGGAAGCGCCATCACTTCGGCGGCGCAGTCGTCTAGTGCTGTGGCCAAGTCAAACAGTTGCAGGGTACTCAAGGGAACTATCGGCCCGGATTCTACGGCGCTCAAAGAGCCTAAAAACAAGTTGTGGGCAAGCAAGCCGCGGGGTTCTAAGCGGGGGGGAACCGGAAGGTAGGAAGTTGGGAGAGAGTAGGGGTTGGAAGTTGCTAGTTCGGAAGTGTTGGCGGCTGGATCGAATATAACGGCATTACGCGCGACTTCTGGCGAGTCTGAACCTGCAGGGATACGGCCTGTTTGAGAGTTGAGGTTGCTTTCCCAATCGCGGGATTCGCCGAGTAAGTTTTGGACGTAGTTGCTGACAGCTTCGTGGAGGGTTTCGAGTTGAATTCGATCGCCCCTGAGAGTAACGTGTTGGGTATCTGGCAGCCTGGGGTCGTCGAGTCGCAGCTCAAAACTTAAAGATTTAAACACCGGTTGGCCCGCCCAGCGCGAGAGAGGCGAACTTTTGGCTGTAATTTCCAGCGTGCAAGTGGGGGGCGTGTACCGTTTGAGAACCATAGCAGAAAGTCTGTTGACTGTTGACTGTTGACCGTTGACCGTTGACTGTTGACTGTTGACTGTTAACTGTTGACTGTTGTTTAATTTTTAGCGCGGTCGAGAAGAGCCAGCCAGAGGCGGCGGTGGCCGCCGGGACTGCTGTAAAACAGCAAATCGATCAGGAGTTTCAGGGCCAAATTAGTTAGTTCTTTTGCCGATAAGTTTTCTGCATCTTCCATGCGATCGGCATAAGTGTTGCTGAACCTATCAATATAGTCTCCCAGCAAAGCGACTGTGTGAGGTTCGCGGTTTTGCTCAGCCATTTGTTCGAGCAAAGCAACGGCGCGGCGGATTAAAGCTTGGTGCTGTTTTGCCAAATGACAGCTTATCAAAACGAGCGATCGAGCTTCCTCCACATCAAGTTTTTTGCGCCCTCCGTGCCCTTTCCGCAGCGGGTTAGATTGGCGCAGCCGCCACAAAGCTACCCGATCGGCTACCATTGGCTCTAAATTCAGTTCGGCTGCTACCTTGAGCATCGCCTCTGAGCCAATTTCTGCCAGTGCTTCTAGGGCTAACAGCACTAAATCCAGTTGGGCTTTAATGTTGTCCAACTGGGTAGGTTCTGGTGCTTTTTGGGTCAATTCTTCCCAGTTGGGAGATGGGCCCGTTTCGTTTGTGGGAGCGGAGGACTTTACGGTCGAGCGCATGGCTTCAGCACGGGAAATTAAGACAGGTTGAGGCAGGATATCAAACAGTATGCAGTGATGAAAGCTTTTGGGCCTGTGGGCAACAGCACATCTGTATAAGTTGTCTCCATAGCTCGTTGCTTTGATTCCGGCAATCCTATCTGCTGGACGGAGTTGCGGGTGAAAAGTTGCGGTTGCAAGTTCGATCGATCACAATCCGCAAAACCCATAGATTTTCACCCCTAACCATGCTACGCCACAGAGTGACCGAAATCAAATCAGTGCTTTGAAACTATCGGGCCTTCTATCAATGCAAAGATCCTAGCGATATCGAGTGCTACTTATAGTCTGTCGCTACTTATAGTCTGTCAGATTATAGTTGTCATTGCTTCATCTGGCGCAATCTATGGATATTACGGAGCAATTTGGTAAAAAAGTTAGACATTTCAGAAAGCTCAGAAATCTTTCCCAAGATCAGCTTGCAGAACTATCTGAATTACATCGCACCTATATTGGTTCAGTTGAACGAGGTGAAAGGAATATAACGCTACTTAATGCCAGCAAAATAGCCAAGGCATTATCCGTTAGTCTAGCTGATCTGGTAATTGATGATGACTGAAAGAAGACTAGAGGAAATTTTAGGAAGATACCAAAACTCATTTACAAAAAAAATCTATGCAGAAGAGAATGAAGAACACGATATTTTAATGGATGTGTTTGGTATTTCTCCCCTAATAAAAAAAGAAAATAGGCAATATTGGGGACGTGAGTTAGGTATGTGTTGGCAATTGTTAGTTACTGAAACGTGTAAAACATATTGCAGTAGTTTTCAGCCAGCATTTAAAGTTGGAAGCGATGAGCCGTGCGATCTGATTGTTGATGGGTACGCAATAGATACAAAATATCGTATTGGCTCAGGAGACTCTGGAACACTGAAAAAGTTCAAATCTTATGGCCCACTACTTCGTACTTATAATTACGAACCCGTATTTTTAATTCTTAGAGAAGATAATTTGCACGCAGCTATTACAGCGTGCCAAGTAGGGACTTGGAAAGTTTACACTGGGGACAATTCGTTTGAGTTCATAAAAACAATAAGCGGGTTTGATTTAAAGTCATTTCTTATTGAAAAAGTGGGAGAATTCCCTGTATACCGCTGAAACTATCAAGGCGCTTGTTGATAATCTCTATGTAGTCAGGTACTATTTCAATGCCAACATACCTAATGCCAAATTCTTTCGCCGCCAGCAATGTGGTTCCCGATCCTGCGAAAGGATCGATTAGAATAGAATTTTCTAAACGCGGTACAAATATTTCAACCAGCTTTCTCATGAGAGCGATTGGTTTAACTGTGCAATGGACGTTAAACTCTTCGGTTTTCTCACGCTGTATACCTTCTAAAATATTTGATTGAAAACCACCAAACTGATCTTTAGTATAAAATAGACCCGTACCATACTCCTGTAGAGTTTCCAAGTAATTATTGACCAGTGGTTTTTGAAGTACGCAGATTGCTTCCCATTCATTCCTCAGACAACTGTGCCAACCATCCCATTTTTCAGAATTTTCATATCCTTTCTTCTCTAACTGTTGTTTGATATTGACACCTTTTGGGATACCACTCGATCTTTTATAAACCAGAATATCTCTCGCATAGAAACCAGCACTTTCAAGTGCTACTTGTACGTGAGCAACAGTCCGTGTGCTGTTGAAAACTAAAACTGTCGCACCCGGTTTGCAGATCCGAAAAAGCTGCTCACCCCACTCAAAGCACCACTTTTCATAATCCAGAGTGTTGTTACGATTCCTTTGATACCATTTTTCGTTTCTGACTCCACCTGCTAAACCACTGCCATAGGGAATGTTTTTAACAAGGGTTTTATTTCCCTTGCCATTGACTCTTTCAATACGCCTTTGAATTTCTGAGTCATCCCATTTATGACCAATAAATTCATAATTATAAGGTGGGTCAGTGATACACGCAGAAATATAATTTTCGGGCAATGTCTTCATCACTTCACGACAGTCGCCCACCAAAACTTCATTTGAGGGAGTTTTTTTCATTAGTCAGGCAGTTACTAAAGTGGTAAATCAACTCTTAATTAGGCGACATTTGCAGTATAGTATTCCTTCCGGTTGCATCAGTATGATATGTTCGTTGCGACTTGTTTTGCTGCCGAGAACTATATAATTACGAGTCAACCGGAAATGCGTAAATCCTGACTATTTCAGATAAACCACCGTCACACCTCCACCTCCTTCTTTTTGACTGGCGAGCTCGAAGCGGGAAACCTGCGGGTGAGTAGCCAGGAACTCGTGAACCCCGCGCCGCAACTGTCCCGTACCTTTGCCGTGAATGATCCACAGCGCACCGTATTCGACGGCTTTGGAAAGAGCTCTGTCGATTTCGATTTCGGCATCTGAGACTCTCGCACCCCGGAGGTCGATCGAATTATTAGCAGTGCGAATGGCAATTTCGGGATTGGGTTTTGCAGGTTCCGCCGCTGCTTGCTTAGCTTTAGCCGTAGCGAGTGCTTGTGCTTGGGCTGCTACCTTGGCTAATTGAGCTTTAGTTTCCGGTTTTTGACCGTCGAGGGATTCAATTTCTGCCAGTTTGACAGTCATTTTCATAATCCCAAACCGGACGCTCAACTCTTCGTTAGCGTCGGGGCCGCTGAGGACTTCGGCGGTTTGGCCCAAGCTGGGAATGCGGATGCGATCGCCCACTTTCGGCATAAAACTCGGTTTGGGTTTAGCCGGTTGTTGGCGCGAGGGGAGATGTTTTTGGGAAATTTGATTTAAAGTATCTGTCGCCTGTTGGGCATTTTGAGCCGTTTGGTTGCCCGCCTGCAAGCGACGAATGATTTGAGCAATTTCTGATTTTGCCGACCCGATCGCCTCATTTACTGCCACTTCCTGAGCTATTTTTAGTTCTCGCTCCCGCTCTTGCAAAGCGGCCGCTTTTTGAGAAACTTCTCTGTGCAGTTTTTCGGTTTGGTGTAGCAGTTGAGTTGCTTCTCTGGCCTTGGTTTCCTGTTTCCGGCGCTGTGCTTCGAGTCCAGCAATCACTTGATTGACATCTTGAGACGCTCCCCCGACATAGGTTTGAGCTTCATCGACTATGGATGCTAGCAAACCGAGTCTTTTGGCAATGGTGAGGGCGTTGGAACGTCCGGGAATTCCCCACAGCAAGCGATAGGTTGGCTGCATGGAATTGTCGTCAAATTCTACTGAGGCGTTTTCAAAGCGGGAGTCTTGATATTTGAGGGCTTTGAGTTCGCCAAAGTGGGTAGTTGCAACTGTTAATAGGGAATGTTGGGCGAGATATTGCAATAGGGCGATCGCCAATGCACTGCCTTCTGAGGGGTCTGTACCCGCTCCTACTTCGTCTAACAAAACTAAAGATTTGGCACTTGAGATTTGGGAATTAATAATTGGGAGATTAGAGTTTTCTTCCCCTTCCTCTTCCCCAAGCGATTTATTTCCTAAAACTTCTAAAATGCGGCTGATGCGGCGGATATGGCCGGAGAAAGTAGACAAACTTTGCTGCAAAGATTGTTCGTCACCAATATCGGCCAAAATATTGTCGAACCAAGGCAATTCTACGGGTTCGCGGGCAGCAACAAACATTCCTGCTTTCGCCATTAAAGCTGCCAATCCCAAGGTTTTGAGGGTGACAGTTTTGCCGCCGGTGTTGGGGCCGGTGATGGCGACGACGCGGATGTGCGGCGCGATCGTTAAATCGACCGGCACGACTGGAAAGCCTTGCTCGTATTGTTGCTGCCAAACTAATAAAGGATGGCGCAACTGGCGCAGGGTAATTTGCGATCGCAGGTTGCGAATTAATAATTGACTGTTTTCTGAGTTTTGCTCATCTTCTTTTTCCTCATCTTCTTTTTCCTCATCTTCTTTTTCGGGATTTTTTGGTGCTAATTCTGGCTCTCCCAATTCGATAAATTTCGGCGGATTTGCTTGCAACCAAAAACTATAACGCGCTTTAGCGGCCGCTAAATCTAAAGTTGTAACTACCACCAACAATCTGTCTAAATCTGGTTTTACTGCTGCGACTTGCTCGGTGAGGGCGCGGCGGACTGCTTCTTCTTCAGCTTGTTCTTGCCTGAGCAACTGCCGCATTTGGTTGTTAAGATTGACTGTGCTGTGGGGTTCTACGTACAGTGTCGCGCCGCTGGCAGAGGAGTCGTGAACGATGCCCGGTATGGCATCTTTTTGGGGAGCTTTGACGGGAATGACAAAGCGTCCGCTTCTTTGGGTAATTAGTTGTTCTTGTACGGCGTTGGATTGGCGCTGCAAAATCCCCTGCAATATTTGATAAATGCGATCGCGCAACTGTCGCATTTGAACTCTAATTCCTGCTAATTTAGGAGTGGCTCTGTCTGCTACTTGAGCGCGATCGTCTATACAGCGGTGGATTTCTTGCTCTAGTTCGGGATAAGTCCGCAATTGAGCTGCCAGTTCTTTGAGCGTCGGCACATCTGCCTGAGAGTCAATTATCCGGCGCAATTGCCTTGCTCCGGCAAGGGTAGTAGCAATTGCCAGCAATTCTTCGCCGCTGAGCAAACCTTGCAGTTCGGCTCGCTGCAGAGAAGTGCCGATGTCTTGGATTCCTTCAAAACTCAAAGCACCGCCAGCGCGGCTCTCTAACTGATAAGCTTCCTGAGTTTGGGCTAGGAGTTCTGCTGTTTGAGCTTGAGTTGCCGGGATTTCGATGTCGAGGGCGGCGGCGACGCCGAGTTTGGTCGCAGCGAAGGTAGCCAAGTGCTGACACAGGCGCGGCCATTCTAATAGTTCTAGTGTTTCGGATTGAATCAAAGTTGAGGTGGTGTTGGTAATTGGCATTCCCAGGCGCTGACCGAGAAGGTGAATTTAACGATACTATTAATTGATTTTAAAGTTTTTTATTGTTTCCTGGCGCAATTTGAGAAAGTATCTGCGATCGCCCTCAGCAGTCTTTCGGCCGAAAGCTCTGATGTAACATTAATTACGAAGGAGAAAATTTGCATTTTTGCATTACCCGTCTAAAATTATACATTCTCGTGATACCATTCCCCAAAAAATATGCAACTTTAGGCAAGCTCCCAACTATTATACAGTAAGTCATTCCCAATTTTTTCCTCTAAAATATAAAATCTAAAATGGTATGAGCTATTTTTGGTTTTGAGGGAGCGGGCATGGGCTGTTTTTTGGTGGCATTGAACTATTTGGGAATTTTAAATATGTCAGCGCAATTCTGGCGGTTGTATCCTAAAAAGTAATTTGTGGAGATGATAGAAGTATGGCAAAGATTCTGGCGATCATCGCGGATACTGTGACTTTTCAAGTTGTGCAAGAGTTACTCAGCCAAGAGGGACATCAGGTGAAAGTCGTTTCCGACGACCAAGAGGGTTTAGACTTGGCGAGGGAATTGTCCCCCGATGCGATAATTTGCGACGGGACTTCGCCTCAAATCAACTTTTTGGAGGTGTGCCGGCTGGTGAAAGCCGATTCCCTTCGGGATAGCTTCGCTTCACGAGAATTGGCGGCAGCCTATTTTATTCTGCTGACAACACCGGAGCAATTTGATGAAAGTCAAGAATTGGATGCGCCCTTTGACGATTTTCTGTTTAAACCGATAGTTAAGCAGGAATTATTGGCGCGGGTGCGCGCGTCTAAGAAATCGCGCGAGTTGAGGGCGCGGTTGGCTCTCACCCAGCAAGAATTGCAACTGTCGCGCGATCGAATGCTACAAACTGAAAAAATGTCTAGTTTGGGCGAATTGGTGTCTGGGATAGCCCACGAAATTAACAACCCAATTACTTTTATTTACAGCAATCTAACTCACGTCCAAAGCTACGCGACCGATTTAATTGAACTGCTGCGATTGTATCAAAAAGAGCTAGTCAATCCCGGATCGGAAATTCTGCAAAAACAACAAGATATGGATGTGGAATTCGTACTCGACGATTTATTAAAAATTGTGAGTTCCATGCGTACCGGGAGCGATCGCATCCGCCAAATAATCTTGTCGCTACAGGATTTTTCCCGCAGCGATCGATCGGGCTGGCAGTTATTTGATGTTTCCGACGGTTTAGAAAATACTCTGTTGTTGTTACAGCACCGCTTGCCGGCTCGCGAGGGAAGGCGAGACATCAAGGTGATGAAACAATTCGGCAATTTGCCACAAATTGAGTGTTACGCAGGTCTGCTCAATCAAGCTTTTCTGAATATCATCAATCACGCGATCGATGTTTTAGAAGAGTCGGCTCAAGAGTTGGCAGAGTTAGAATCAATCAAATTTAAGCCTGTGATTTGGATTAGCACTCAGGTGGTCGATGCTCAGCGAATTTCGATTGAGATTGCTGATAACGACATGGCAATTAGCAAAGATATCACAGCGCAACTTTCTGAGCCATTTTTGGTTGCCCAACCTGCGGAACCACCTATATCATCGGGACTTGCTCTCAGCTATCGGATAATTGTAGAGCAGCACAAAGGAGAGTTCAAGTGTTTTTCCGAACCGGGTAAAGGCACTAAAATTCAGATAGAAATTCCGCTGCGTCACAGTTAATTAACAGTATTTACCGTTGATGGGGCGGGTTTTTGAAATTGTTGGTTTTAGCCGGAAATTGTTGTGAATCCGCCCCATCAATGACTGCATTTTTTTAAATGTAAAATTTTATATAGGAAATAGCAGCAGGGGAGCATCTCACTTTTGTAACCAAGCTAGAAATTGGAGTTTTGAGGCAGGAGACAGGAGGCAGGAGGCAGGAGTCAGAAGGAAGGAGCCAGAAGGAAGGAGGCAGAAGAAGTGTTTTTACAAATATGAGATGCTCCCTAGCAGAAGTTATCGAAAAGAGATGATAGTTGATATCCAAGAGATTGGAAGGAGAGGCGAAAACAATTTTTAATCCGGTGGTGAGATAGGCGTTGGTGAATGAAACTCTGAGCCAAATTTCGGTTGTAATTGATATAATTAATCTGCGTTAATCTGTGTTAATCCGCCCTCATCTGCGGTAAAAAAAAGACAATTTATCAGACCGCAGATGACAATGGATTGACGCTGATTCACGCGCTTGTCGAGAATAGAGATCAGAATAATTTCGATGCTAACAGATTTGATATTAAGCTAAATTAGGACTTACCCAGCAATCCTATGGAGAGGGGCAACCACAGGGGACTGCCCCTACAAAACGTGCTTATAAAAAAAGTTCGGCAAGCGGAAAACTCATCGGCTTTAGCCATGAGATGTAAGCGGCACTGGCGGTTTTAACCGCCGTGAATCTTTCTTAATTCTTAATAGTTAAAAGGCGACTGCTATATTAAGATATGAACAAGGAGGTGAGTGAGATTGCTAACAAACTATATTTACAAATTGCGCCCCAATCAAACGCAAGTCTTAAAAATGTCGGCTTGGGTAAATATGCTTAGAAGTCATTACAACTGGTGTCTAAATGACAGGATTACCCAATACAACCAACAGTTTATCCAAGGCGACTACTGCGATATTAGAACTTATGGCGAAATTTCACCGTTAACCTGTTTCGTTAGCAAAAGTGGCGCAACTGGAAATCCATGGAAAGACTATAAGTTTGATCAAGAAGGTAAGGCTAGAAATCCCCGTAGAAGTGCGGCGGACATTCAAATTACAGCATTGCCAGAATTGAAAATTGCTAGACCTTGGTATGCTCAAATAGATTCAACAGTTCTACAGCAGAATGTTAAACGCTTAGACACTGCTTACAAGAATTTCTTTGAAGGCAGAGGATTTCCCAGGTTCAAAAACCGTAGCAACTTTACGTCTTTTACTTATGTGATGGGCGTAAAACTAAAGGGCAATAAAATCTATCTCCCTCAACTGGGCCAGATGCGATTTCATAACTCTCGCTCAATCCCAGATGGGTTTACCATCAAGGCTTGCACGGTTAGGAAACGTCAAAATGGTTGGTATATTTCCATCAGAATAGAGGATAAATCTGTACCTGAATACAGCGCTAAACTTCTTAGTAATAATCCCAAAGTAATAGGGTGCGATTTAGGAATAACTAAGTTGGTTCACCTTTCTGATGCACATCAAATCGAGAATCCCAAGTTTGCAACCAACAAAAAAGCTAAGCGGACTCTGAAAATTAGACAAAGGCGAGTTAGCCGTAAGGTCAAAGGTAGCAAAAACCGCAAAAAAGCGGCTATCAGAGTTGGGCAATTTCATCAAAAGATTGGTAATAAACGTCAAGCTTACCAATGGAAAGTTGCTAACAAGATTGTGTCTCGCAACGTCGATGTGATTGCCCTAGAAGATTTAAACATCTCTGGGATGATGCGCCGATGCAAGGTGACAACTGACGAAAAAGCTGGGAGGTTTCTTAAGAATAGACAATCCAGAAAAAAAGGTTTGAATCGTTCTATCTCTGATGCAGGTTGGGGTGAATTGATTTTGAAGATTGAGTATCTTGCTGTGAAGCAAGGAAAAATCACAATTAAAATCAATCCTAAACACTCTAGCCAAGAATGCAGGAATTGCGGTCATATCGACAAGTCGAATAGAGATGGTGAAAAGTTCATCTGTGTCGAATGTGGCTATCACGAACACGCCGATATTGGTGCTGCTAAAACCATCAGAGATCGAGCTTTAAAAATAGTACGTGGGGACTCTGCGAAACTTGGTGCTAGTCATCTAAACGCCCAAAAGACATCACCGCGCTCAAAGAGCAAACGCGGTGAGTTTGGGAACCTGAGTAATCAGGATATTAAGGTTGCGAAATCTTAAGAATCTCAGTCGCTTTAGCGCTGAGAGTGTCAATAATTCACAAAAATCCGGCTATAGGGCAATACGGTTTACTTAAGAGGGCGGGTTTTGCCTTGATACAGTCGATTATTTCATAAATTCTGAGCCAAAGCCGCCCCTACCGCAATATGGTTGACTTAAGAAATTCGTCAAAAAGCCTTAAGTAAACCGTATTGAGCTATGCTTGCCGTGGAGATTGCGAAGGTGTTGGGTTGGGATTGAGACTGAGTATCTCTCTGGGAACCTGGGGATTGTTGGATACAATTTCTCTCAGTTATTGCTATTTTTACGAAATATTTCGATTTGCATCAATTCCTTAACAACCTTGTATTCTTTACCAAATCTTTATTTATTCCCTCTACATTCATAGAGTTGCTGCTTCAACCCAGCTTACAGCACTTGGCAACAAGAGACAAATACACTTTCGATAAAAAAGAGGTTTTTATGACAAGCTGTCCTTGCTGCACGAATCCAATGCTGCGTCACCTTCGCCACAGCCGAGTATACTGGTTTTGCCGTCAGTGTTGGCAAGAAATGCCTGTTTACAGTCTTAACAGCTACGGTTCATCGCTCTCTATAAATGTAGTTAGAGAGTTAAGGATTAAGAAGCAATTTTCTTCAGAGGCGATAGTTTTAAGGTGAAATTCCATCGCACAGGCGTGACGCCCGTGCCACAATGGAGGCGGATGAATGAAAGGGATCTCGCACTTACCGACTAAACCTCCTGAAAAATTGCGCCTCGCTGCTGTAAATTCACCTGCATCTCCTCATCCATTCCTGAATTGTTCCCGAATCTGGCTGACTCGACATTCGCACCGCTGAAATTAGTATTTGTTAAGTTCACTTCTATCAGATTTGCGCCGCTCAAATTGGCACCGCTGAGGTTAGCTAAAGCTAGACTTGCTTTGTGCAAATCTGCACCGCTTAAATCAGCATTTCCTAAGAAAGCGCCGCTCAAATCTGCACCGCCGAATTTGGCATTTTGCAGGTTGGCGTCGCTGAAATCGGCATCGTTTAAGGTTGCACCCCGGAAATTTGCCCGATCGAGATTTGCGCTGCTAAAATCCACTGCACTTAAAGTCGTTCCGCGCAAGCTACCACCCGCGAAATCTAGCGCTGGATTGAGATTGGCGATTTTTGCCAACTCTGCAAAGTTGTCGGTTTCAGCGGAAATAATGCGATCGACCATTTCCTGCAATTCCGATTCAGCTTCCGGGACAATTTCCTCTTCAGGCTGTTCAATCGGAGGTAAATTGTAGGACAATAGAGCCCAACTGAGAGCAGGTTTGAGTTTATTTTCTTGCAGGTATATAGTCAGGATTCTTTCTAAAACCGAATGTTGATTTGGCGTGATTTCGTGCGGCCACAAACCCTCAGCATCTGTGAGATAAATATCTTCTTTAGCCACTTCAAAAGCCGCTACTATCCGAAATTCTTTGGCAGCAATTTCTCCCAGCTTAGCACTTTTTAGCAAACCTTTTAATACTGATTTGCCCTGTTCTACTGAAAAAATCCAAGCTGGCGTTGTATCATCGCTGATTGTGGAAACGTGACAAAATATGCTCTCTGTTTCCTTAGTTTTTTCCGCCTTCTCCCCGCCCTGAACTCCCCGCTGACTTTCGGTTACTAAAATTTCTGCACTGCTTTGAATGGGCAGGGTTTCTTTAATTGGCAAAAGCTTGAAAGAACCGACTAACTGACGCGATGCTACGGGTATTTCGCAGTTTTCTAGATAGAGTTTGAGCGTCCCGCCTTGCAGACCAAATTTGACGCGACCACCTAGCAGGGGTTCCCAATGTTCGTTAAAATTCAGGCTCAAGTGAATGTCGAGCTGCTGGGTTTGGGGTGCAACCGATGGAACTGGAATTGCTTCTAATTGCATCCACAAGCAATCTGGGTATTTGTTGTGAGACTCTAGCGATCGCATATCGGGTAGAATTGCTGGCACTACCAGCCTGTGATGGAGATTTTGACGAGTGTTTCATTTCTAATTTATCACAAGCCGGGATTTTTTTAGATGTTAAAATTGTTATAGTTTCTAATTGGTTGGTAATGTGCGCGTTGCGCGCCCTATGTTGATTGGTTGGTTTCGTAGGTTTGCCAACTCATACCCGGTAGCTGGATGTTTTGGACTAGCCGGGTGGGTGTTCGATCGGTTATAGCCCTAATTTGCTGAGGAGTTTGTCGATCGCACTTTTAAAGTGTATTCCCAATTAAGGGCGATCGCTCCCGCACCTTCACTCACCAACCTGCCCTGGAAATACCGCAGATAAATCTAAAGACAAATCTGGAAAACACGGAATTACAACAACCTCATTCGGTAAAACCACTCGTTTAACTCGATTATCGAAACTACCTGTTTGTTTCTGATCAGGTTCGCTGTACATTTCCAGTTGAATATCTACCAAATTAAAAATCCAATAATCAGAAATCCCAGATTCAGCATAGAGAGATAACTTAGTCCTCTGGTCGTACTTCAAAGTAGAATCAGAAACTTCAATCACCAACAAAATATCAGCAGCTACAGGGTGAGAAGATAAATAATTTTCAGAACGGCGGGCAATAACCACATCAGGTTCTGGTGCACTATCAGTAGACAAAATAATCGGTTCCTGTACACGCAGGCGAGCGCGTCTTGCCAGTAAAATTATTAGCTCCTCAACTAAAAGAGTGTTACAAACAGAGTGAAACCTACCTTGGGCCGCCATTTTGATAATTTCTCCGCGAATCAATTCCACTCGGTCATCGGGTTCAAAAAAACCCAGTTCTGCCAAACGGTGATATTCGGCGATCGAGAATCGTTTTGCAGTTACGGCAGTCATAGCTTTTATTACCCTCTACAATTACCAACATTCCTAATTATACTCAAAAATTCCGCCCCGTTCCATCAACTCAACCTTCACGGCTTCCGAAATTCCCAGACAACCAAAAAACTTCGCATTTTCCACCACCGTATTTTTTAAATCAGCGCGGCTCAAATCAGCACCGTTTAAATTCGCACCACTCAAATTAACACCGCTTAAATCAGCATTTTTGAAATCAGTATTTGTCAAATTTGCATTTACTAAAATCGCATTCGGTAAATAAGCACTGCTCAAATTGGCGTCGGTTAAATTTGCACCGCTCAAATTCGCCCGGGGCAGCTTTGTCCGCAAATCAGCACCGCTCAAATTGGCGCTGCTGAGTTCAGCATCCCGCAAATTAGCATTGCACAAATTAGCATCAATTAAAATAGCAGCGCTCAGCAAAGCACCGCTGAGATCGGCCAAAGTCAAATCTGCTCCCCGGAGGTTGGTTTCGCGCAAATCCGCACCGTTAAAATCAGCGTAGTGCAAGTCAAAACCGCTTAAATTAGCCCCTGCAAAATCCTCAATCGGATTCAAACCAACTGTTTGTGCAAGTTGTACAAAACTCTTATTTTTATCAGTTAAAAACAGTTCCCGGACGATCGCCAATTGCTGCTGTCGGTACTCGTCGGCCTTCTCGTAATCTGCTAAATACTTATAAGCAAGCTTCAAATTCTTGAGAGCATTGCGCTCAATGCGATCATCCTTGCTGGCGCGCGCGATCGACAACTGCTGCTGATAACACTCGATCGCACCAGGCAAATCTCCCTTAGCATCGTAAGCTAGCGCCAAATTACCCAAAGTTTCCAACTCAGAGCGCCCGTCGCCAGTTTCCCGCGCGATCGCCAAACGCTGCTGCTGGTAATCAATAGCACCAGAAAAATCCTCCAGAGCACAGCAAGCATTGCCCAGATTGCCCAAAGCATTTGCCTCGCCCCGGCGATCGCCAATTTCCCGCGCTAACACCAAATGTTGCTGGTAACAGTCGATCGCCTGAGCATAATTTCCCAGCGCTTCGTAAGCTACGCCCATATTACCCAGCGCCGCACCCGATCGCCGCTGATCGTCCATTGAGCGATACAGCGCCAGCGCTTCCTGCCAACAACCCAGCGCCGCCTCAAATTGGCGCGCCTGATATTGCGAAATCCCCTGCTTGATTAGCTCGCTAGCTTGTTCGCTCATAATGTCAAAATTAGTTAATAACTAAAGTTGATATTAACTGAGATATTGCACCATTCTCAATTAGCCTTTTATCAACAGGCTTTCCGGCCTGTTCTACAAGAAAATTTATCTTTTGTGGAACAGGCATCTTGCCTGTTCTTGAGAATGGTGCAAGATGTGAGTATTAATCGACTCAAAGCGGTAATTGCTAATCGGTAATCAGTAATCGGGAATGGGTATGGCCAATCCCCCTCTCTCCCATCCGTATTTTCACGTCCGTGCAAAAAAAAAGACAAAAAAAGAGAGAGCTACCTAAGTAACTCTCTCTGCCATCAGGGTGCATCTACATAACACAATATAACACGGTCAGCATGAGGGGTGTTACCCCCAAACGTGAAGATGTTGTAAAGAAATGTAGATTAATTATAAAGTTACGATCCCGCGAGAAGGGCGATCGCGCCGCGAGTTCAGGAAAAACCGATCGCGCGCCGCTGTATCCGCTACACGATCCCCTTAACGATTGCTTAGCCTGGGCCGTTAAGCTTCGCCACCAGCAGCTCATTGGTCAGTTTGGGATCAGCCCGGCCGCCCGTTTCCTTCATCACCTTGCCGACAAAAAAGCCCAGCAGCTTAGTTTTACCGGCTCGGTACTGTTCGAGCTCCTTGGGATTGGCTGCCAACACGGCATCGATCGCCTGATCGATCGCCCCAGTATCCGAAATTTGAATCAAACCCTTGCTCTCAACGAACTTCTGAGGCGAACCACCGTTTGCCAGCAACTCCGGCAAAATATCCTTAGCGATTTTGCCACTGATCGTGCCAGCATCAATTAGCGCCAGCAGTTCGGCTAAATCCTGCGGTTGGAAAGGAATTTCTGCGATCGCCAGTTTCTCATTTTTCAGATAAGCAGTAATATCGCCCATCACCCAATTCGCAGCTTGTTTAGCAACAGCACCCGCGGCGATCGATTTTTCAAAATACTCCGCCACCGCTTTGTCGTCAGTCAGCACCCGCGCGTCGTAGGGAGAAAGAGCGAGCTCGGTTTCGTAGCGATGGCGCTTTTGGGCCGGCAATTCCGGCAGTTGAGCTTTCCAATCCTGTAATTGCTCGGCCGAAACTTCGATCGGAGGCAAATCCGGTTCCGGGAAATACCGGTAATCGCTCGCACCTTCCTTAATCCGCATACTGAAAGTACACTGCTTGTTTTCATCCCACAGCCGGGTTTCTTGGACGATGGTTTCGCCATTTTCCACAGCTTGAATTTGCCGCTCGATCTCATAATCGATCGCCCGTTCGATCGCATTAAAAGAGTTCATATTTTTAATTTCCACCTTCGTGCCGAACTCTTTTCTGCCAACGGGGCGCACCGAAATATTCACGTCGCACCGGAGCGAACCTTCCTGCATATTCCCGTCGCCAACACCGATATAGCGGACGATCCGGCGTATTTCTTGACCGTATTCGGCAGCTTCCGCGCCCGATCGCAAATCCGGTTCCGAAACAATTTCGATTAGAGGCACACCGGCCCGGTTGTAATCCACCATTGAATAAGTAGAACCGCTCAACCGATCGCTACCGCCGTGAACCAATTTGCCTGCATCTTCCTCCATGTGCAAGCGAGTGATCCCGATTTTTTTTCTAGTAGAATTTCCCGTCTCATCCACCAGTTCAATTTCTATCGAACCGTTAGTGGCGATCGGCAAATCGAACTGAGAAATTTGATAATTTTTCGGCAAATCGGGATAGAAATATTGCTTACGGTCAAACTTACTGTAAGGTGCAATTTCGCAGTTGAGAGCCAGCCCTGCTTTCACCGCATACTCCAGCACTTTTTGATTTAATACTGGCAACACTCCAGGCATTCCCATACAAATTGGGTCAATGTTAGTATTTGGAGCATTGCCAAATTCTGTAGAAGAACTGGAGAAAATTTTAGTATTCGTACTCAATTGACAATGAGTTTCAAGACCGATAATGGCTTCGTACTGAGTTTGGTTTTTTATCGAAGAGGGTGCAGCAGCAGTCATAAGCGATTTTAAAGACTGAATAACTTTAGATTTTATTTTAGCTTTTTATTGACCAAAGTGATTGGAGATTATTTGTAGGTAGGGGGGTTTCATTGGTGTCAACAAGCCCCTCAAACCCGCATTCGGGCTGGTTTAAACCCCTGCCTGACTGTGGGAAAGCGTGTTTAGTTGAGACAAATGGGGATCTGCATAGGCAACGCCCTGCTACAGATTGGCGATCGACCCAAGCCCGCAGCCACGCCGCTCTCCTTGCGATCGCCCCCAAACAACAACTCTGTGCAAAAATATACTGAGCGCCTGCTCCTGCCCGCACCCTTCCCTTACCCAGGAGAGTTTGAGATCGATCCACCACAATAGCTGATCAATCTGCACCCCAAATCCTTTGACTGGCAGTCTTTAATAACGCCGCCCGCCTCCAACGATCGGCTCCACGCACAGACTAAAAATTAAAAATGTATAATTTAACAGAAAATTACATATTTTTAATTTTTAAGCTTTAATTTTGAATTCTCAAAGTAACACTTGCCTAAGTGTCAAAACTATGCGTGAAATTCCAGTTGAAAGTGCCACACTGTTTCAGAACAGCATCAATGAGCTAGAGCAGGCGGAATTAGCCCTCGAACTCGCTTGGAACGAACTCGAAAAACAAACAGCAGAAACCATTGCTCACATTGCCAACCTCGGCTCAGCAAACACACAGGAACTCAGCCATCGCTTTGCCGGAGCGAAGCAACTCCGGCAGCAACTTCAAACTCAAATAAAAAAAGCCAACTCGCGGCGGGAATTTCACCTAGAAAACTCACCAATGGCAGTTGTAGAGTGGGACAAAGAATTTCGGGTAGTGCGGTGGTCGCCAATGGCAGAACAACTATTTGGCTGGAGTGCAGCAGAAGTAATCGGCAAATACTGGCACGAATGGTCAATAGTTCATCAAGAAGACTTCGAGCAAGTGTGTGCGGTCACAAATCAACTGTTACATAGCAGAGAACCCCGCAATGTTTGCCACAACCGCAACTATACCAAAGATGGCTCGATAATTTACTGCGAATGGTACAATTCTGCACTCATTGATGAATCGGGAAAAGTAGTTTCAATTCTCTCTTTTGCCAGAGACATAACCGAGTTCCACCGCGCTCAAGAAGAACTGCATCAGCGCGAACAAGCTTTCAGCGCCGTCGCCGAAAATGCGACCGATATTATCGCCCGGTTCGATCGCAAACTACGCCTCCTTTACATCAACCCAGCAGTAGAATCAACAATTGGAAAACCCGCCGCAAAATTGATTGGCAAAACCAACCAAGAATCAGGAATGCCGCCGCACTTGTGCAGCCTGTGGGATGAGGCTTTTATGAAAGTTTTGGGTAGCGGCAAACAAGAAACTATAGAATTTGAGTTTCCCACTCCCGATGGCATAAAATATTACCACTGTCGAGTCATTCCCGAATTTGCTGAAGACAATTCAGTCGAAACACTTTTATCCATCGCCCGCGACATCACAGAACTAAAACAAGTCGAATCTCAGTTGCGACAAAGCGAATCCAAATTTAAAGCGATAGTTGATTCTAATATGATCGGCTTAATTTTTTGGGATCTTAACGGCAGTATCACAGATGCCAATGCGGCGTTTTTAAACACGGTAAACTATACGCGGGAGGATCTGCTGGCAGGAAGAGTTAACTGGCAAGAAATGACACCGCCAGAATACGTGCGTTTAGATACAGAAAAAGTTGCCGAACTGAGGGCTAGAAATACGGTTGTTCCCTTTGAAAAAGAATTTATACGCTCCGATGGTAGCCGCGTTCCGGTGCTGCTGGGCAGCACATTTTTAGAAGGAACAAAGCAGTTAGGCGTCAGTTTTGTGCTTGACTTAAGCGAGCGCAAGCAGGCAGAATTTGAACTGCAAAAATATCAGCAACTTTTAGAGAGTATTGTTACAACTATACCTAACTTTCTCTACATTTACGATGCAGTAGAAAACAAAAATATTTATGCAAATGAATCGGTCACAGCCATGCTGGGATACACTCCCCAAGAATTGCAAGATTTGGGTAAAGACGCTCTCGCTAACTTAGTTCATCCCGAGGATATGTTAAAGCTAATTACAGGCATGGAGCGACTAAAACACAGCAGCAATCCCTATGAAACGGATGACAGAGACTACAGAATTAAACACAAAAATGGGGAATGGCGCTGGGTGCACGATCGCTCTACAATCTTCAAAAGAACCCCAGACGGAAAAATGAGGCAAATTATCGGTTCCGTACTCGACATCAGCGATCGCAAACAAGCCGAAGAATCATTAAAACAGCAAAAAGAACTGCTGCAAACTATTTTCGACAACGTGCCGGTCATGCTCGCATTCTTGGGCAGCAGCGGTGAAGTAAACTGGGTAAACCGCCACTGGGAACAAGTGCTCGGCTGGAGTTTGGCAGAAATCAAAAACCGCGATATCTTAGCGGAATTTTATCCGCAGCCAGAATACCGTCAATACGTTTTGGCTGAAATCCAAGCAGCAACTCAGAGCTGGAGCGATTTCAAAACACAAGTTAGAGACGGGCGAATTATCGACACTTCTTGGGCAAATGTTCACCTTTCCGACGGCAGTTGTATCGGCATTGGTCAAGATATCACCGAACGCAAACGAGCAGAAGCTGAACTCAAAGAACTCAACAAAACTTTAGAAGCTCAAGTAGCCCAGCGTACCGCAGAATTAGAGACTTTTTTTGATGCTTTGCCGGACTACATTTATGTTGTAGAACGGGACAATATGCGCTTTTCTTTTGTCAACCATCCCCTTGCCGAATTTTCCGGCTTCGACAGCAGGCAGCAGATGCAGGGCAAAACCATTTTTGAGTGCTATCCCAGCGAACTCGCCGAACGATTTTGCCGGGAAAATTTGCAGGTATTTGAATCGGGCAAAACTCTGCACTTTCAGGAAAAATTCGTGAGTTCCGGTGGCCATTCCTACTACGATACTTTTGAAATTCCCCTGAGAAATCTCGACGGCGAGGTTTATGCTTTAATTGGCACTGCTCGCGATATCACTGAGTTGGTAGAGACAAAACAAGCTTTGTCAGAACGCACAGAGCAATTAGAAGCTGCCAATCAAGAATTACAATCTTTTTCTTACTCAGTTTCCCACGACTTGCACGCACCTTTGCGACACATTTCAGGTTTTGTAGAAGCGTTGAAGCAGCGGCTAGAATTAACTGAGGCTTTGAGCGATCGCAAAATAGTTCACTATATGGAAGTAATTGAAGACAGCAGCCAAAAAATGAGCCTGTTGATTGACGGTTTGCTCGCCCTGTCGCGGGTGACTCGCACCGAGTTGAGGCAAATTCCGATCGATCTGAGCCGTTTGGTACAAAATGCGATTAAATTGACTAAACCCCCAACCGTCGCAGATCCGGTCCAAACTCCCCACAGCGTTGAATTTGCCGTCGGAAATTTGCCCACAGTAATGGGAGATCCAACCTTGCTGCAACAGGTGTTCAGCAACTTGATTAGCAACGCCGTCAAGTTCAGTCGCGATCGCACTCCAGCTACAATAGTTATTGAGGGTTTACCTGATGGGACGATTTTTGTCAAGGATAACGGGGTGGGTTTTCCGATGGAATATGCCGATCGCCTGTTTGGAGCCTTTCAGAGGCTGCACTCCCAGAGAGAATTTGAAGGTACGGGGATCGGTTTGGCGATCGTCCAGCGGATTATTCACCGCCACGGCGGCACGGTTTGGGCCGAAAGCCTACCTAGTCAAGGAGCCACGTTTTACTTTAAACTAGGGCAAACAATCTCAAACGGTAATATAGATTCTTCAGTTGACAGTTGACAGTTGACAGTTGACAGTTGACAGTTGACCTCTACCTGGAAGGAAGAGGATTGGAGTAATGAATAGTCTTCTTTTAATTTCTCCCGATCAGGCTTTGGGCTTTAAACCAATTCTTTCTGCTAAGTTAAGTGTATAAGAGTTTTAAATTCAGAATTTAAAACTCTCATACACTTAAATAAGTCACAATCGGTGAGATCATCCGAATTTTGGTGTGACAGGAGTGTTCACTATTAGGGATGGAAGCGAAAGCTCTAGGCTTGGCTGTGAAAGATGCTCGTACTCCTAAAAAACGCTCTTTTAAAAATTGGGATGATCCCCAATCGGTTCTGTCAGCCCTCGACGGCCGGTGCTAAATAAAGGTCTTGCGAGTAGAATATATAATTGATTTTGCTAAAAATATCGAGATAAAATTAACAAGCAAATTCCGTCTAAAAAGTTACTAGCAACAACACGAATAACCAATTGAAAACCTCCCCCCCATACCTTATGTTAGATATAAATCAGACCAACTATCTACTAAAAATGGTAGCGGAATCAACATTAAAATTGTTGATTATCGAAGACATGGCAGAAGATATGGAATTAATAGTGCTCGCCTTAGAATCGGGGGGGGTAAATTTTAAGTGCGACACGGCCGAAACAGCAACAGAGTGCAGAAAACTGCTGCAAAATTGCCAGTACGATGCTGTACTCTCAGATTACCGCCTCCCCGGCTTCAACGGTTTAGAAGTGTTGAAATTAATGCAGGAATTAGGGCAAGACATACCCTTGATTTTAGTAACGGGAAGTTTGGGAGAAGAAGCGGCAGTTGAGTGCATCAAAGCCGGAATGACTGATTACGTATTAAAAGGGCGACTGTTTAGGTTGCCAACAGTCTTAGAACGATCGCTCCAAGAATACAAAATGCGGCGCCAGCAACAAGAAGCGATCGCCCAAATTCAGCGGCAAGCTCAGCGAGAAGCGATCGTCAACCGCATCCTCCAAGCCATGCGCTTCACCCTTGTACTCGACGAAGTGCTGCAAACCACCGCAGATCAACTGCACGAAGCTCTCGAAATCAGCGCCTGCGCCATCTTGCAGCCAGACAATGAAGGCGGCATCAGAATTCGCTACATCAGCAAAGCAGCCGACAGAGAACGGTTCGTCGGGCTAAATTGCCAAGTGGCTGAGCGCTACCGATCCGGGCTCGCGGCCGGGGAAACCTTGATCATCGACGAGTTATCGACACTGTGCCCGTCGCTGCAAGAATCAGCAGAGTCGGTAGGGTTTCGCTCCGTCGCGATCGCGCCACTGCTCTACCAGCAGTCATTTTTGGGCGGAATTAGCCTCTATCAGTGCGATCGGGCGCGCTCTTGGAGCGTCGAAGAACTGTCGCTACTCAAAGCCATAGCCGATCAGTGCGCGATCGCGATCCACCAAGCCGAACTCTACCAACAAGCCCAAACCGAACTTGCAGAACGCAAGCGCGCCGAAGCAGCAGTCTGCGGCATCCAGCAGCAGCTAGCCACAATGGCAGCCAACATTCCCGGCTCAGTCTACCGCACCGTGCTGCATCCAGACGGCACAATGTCCATGCCCTACATCAGTCCGGGCGTGCGTGAAGTAACTGGAATTGGGGTCGAAGAAGTAATGGCGCGCCCGGAACTATTGACCGAAATTATCCATCCAGAGGACAAAAGCTCTTTTGACAGCAGCGTAGCAGCATCGACAGCGAGTCTTTTGCCGTGCGATCGCCAGTACCGCATCGTTCTGAGATCTGGGGAGGTCAAGTGGGTGCAAGACAGCGCTAAATTTTCCAAACACGAAAACGGCGACGTAATTATAGACGGAGTAGCCCTGGACATCAGCGATCGCAAACAAGCAGAATCAGCCCTGCGCCAAAGCGAACAGCGATTTCGCTCGCTGATTGAAAATGCCACAGACATCACGATCATTCTCGACGCCGAGGGAATTTTCCGCTACATCAGCCCTTCCGTCAAGCGAATTTTAGGATACCCGCCCCACCATGCGATCGGCCGCAGCGCCTTAGAAATAGTTCACCCCGACGACAGCGCCACGATCACCGAAACCCTCCACAAAGCCATTGAAAACCCCAAAAGAAGCCAGTGCCCAGTTGAGTACCGAGTTCGCCACCGCAACGGTTCCTGGTGTTATGTAGAAGCTGTAGCCACCAACTTGCTGTATGATCCCGCAGTCCAGGGAATCGTGATTAACTGTCACGACATCACTCAGCGCAAACTCGCTGAAGAACAACTGCTGCACGATGCTTTTCACGACGCCCTCACCGGATTGCCCAACCGATCGCTATTTACCGATCGGCTGGAACACGCTCTGAGGATGGCCAAACGGCGCAAAGACTACTTGTTTGCCGTGCTGTTTCTCGATTTAGATAGATTTAAAGTAGTCAACGATTCCCTCGGCCACGCCATCGGCGATCAACTGCTAGTATCGATCGCGCGGCGTCTGGAAGCTTGTCTGAGGGTTGGAGATACAGTGGCCCGCCTTGGAGGAGACGAGTTTGTGCTGTTGCTAGAAGACATCGAGGGCATCAATGAAGCTACCACCATTGTCAACCGCCTGCAAAAGAAAATCACATCCCCTATCCTTCTAGACGGACACGAAGTATTTATCACCGCCAGCATCGGCATAGCATTCAGTTCTGGCGACGAATACCTGGAACCGACAAACCTGCTGCGCGACGCTGACACAGCAATGTACCGAGCCAAAGAACTCGGCAGAGCCCGACACGAAGTTTTCAACAGTTCCATGCACGCCCACGCTTTGCGGCTGTTGCAGCTAGAAAACGACCTGCGGCGGGCGATCGAATCAATTAGAGAGCCGGCTAGAGAAGAAGACTTTCCCCCGTCCTCCGAATCAGCCTTACCTCCCTTATCCGCAGCGCCCCAGTTTATTATTCACTACCAGCCGATCGTGTCGATCGCCACTAACACAATTACCAGTTTTGAGGCCCTAGTGCGCTGGCAGCATCCAGAACGCGGCTTAGTTTCCCCCAGCGAATTCATCACCATCGCCGAAGAAACCGGCTTGATCGTACCCCTCGGCCGCTGGGTACTCCGCACAGCTTGCCACCAAATCCGCCAGTGGCAGCAGCTATTTCCCAGCACCCCCCCATTGAGCGTTAGTGTCAACATTTCTGTCAAACAGTTTTCTCAGCCAGATTTAATCGAATACATCGACCAAGTTCTCGAAGAAACTAACCTCGACGGCAGCAGTTTAAAACTAGAAATTACCGAAAGCGTACTCATAGAAAATTCCGAATCAGTAACAGCAATGCTGGTGCAGCTTAGAACCCGAAACATACACTTGTGCATTGACGACTTCGGCACCGGCTATTCATCGCTTTCCTACCTGCACCGATTCCCCACCAATACCTTAAAAATAGACCGCTCTTTTGTTAGCAGGATGGGAGGTGAGTTCGATTTCAGTAAAGGAGGCATTGACCCGACAGAAATTGTACGATCAATAGTTACTTTGTCGCACAATTTAGGCATGGATGTAGTAGCCGAAGGAGTCGAAGAAGCCTCGCAACTATATATACTCAAAGGGTTAAAATGCGAGTACGCCCAGGGATTCTTTTTCTCAAAGGCAGTAGACTCTCAAACAGCAGCAGCCCTAATCCGACAGCAAGCAGAAAATCAGAATTTGCTGACATTTAGTTTGTTAGAGAAAGGCCATTAAAAAAACACGGCATTTTGTGAGTCCCGTTTCAGCATAAAATCTTAAAATATTTTAAAGCTGTCACTAACTCTAGCGTCAGTTAATAACTACGACATCCAAATCATTATGACTATTGGCTACCTCGCACTCGTTCTCCACGCCCACCTGCCCTTTGTCCGCCACCCCGAAAGCGACTACGTTTTAGAAGAAGAATGGCTGTTTGAGGCGATCGCGGAAACCTATATTCCCCTGCTGCAAGTCTTTGAAGGGCTCAAGCGCGACGGCATCGACTTTAAGATTACCATGAGCATGACACCGCCCTTGGTTGCCATGCTGCGCGACCCCTTGCTGCAAGACCGCTTCGACGACCACTTGGCTAAACTCGAAGAACTGGCGGATCTCGAAATCGAACACAACAGCGGCAACGGTCACCTCCGCTATTTAGCCGAACATTACGCCGCCCATTTCTCTCAAGTCCGCAACTTTTGGGAAAAGTACGATCGAGATTTAGTCAAAGCCTTCAAACAATTCCAAGACAGCAACAACCTCGAAATCATGACCTGCGGGGCCACCCACGGCTACTTACCGCTGATGAAAATGTACCCAGAGGCAGTTTGGGCGCAAATACAAGTAGCCTGCGACAACTACGAAGAAAACTTCGGCCGCCGACCAAAAGGCATTTGGCTGCCCGAATGCGCCTACTATGAAGGCTTAGAGCGGATGTTAGCCGACGCCGGCCTGCGCTACTTTCTCACAGACGGTCACGGCATCCTCTACGCCCGCCCCCGTCCCCGCTACGGCAGCTACGCCCCAATTTTCACAGAATGCGGAGTCGCAGCATTTGGTCGGGATCACGAATCATCGCAGCAAGTTTGGTCTTCCGAAGTCGGCTATCCCGGCGCGGCCGAATACCGAGAATTCTACAAAGATTTGGGTTGGGAAGCCGACTACGACTACATCAAACCCTACATCATGCCTAACGGCCAGCGCAAAAACACCGGGATTAAATATCACAAAATCACCGGTCGCGGATTAGGTTTAGGCGACAAACAGTTATACGATCCCTACTGGGCAAGGGAAAAAGCCGCCGAACACGCCAGCAACTTTGCTTTCAACCGGGAACGGCAAGTCGAACACCTCAACGGGATTATGCAGCGTCCCCCGATTATTGTATCGCCTTACGACGCGGAACTTTTCGGTCATTGGTGGTACGAAGGGCCTTGGTTCTTAGATTACTTATTCCGCAAGAGTTGGCACGACCAAAATACCTACGAAATGACGCACTTAGCCGATTATTTGCGGGGAAATCGGACTCAGCAAGTGTGCCGCCCGTCTCAGTCTAGCTGGGGTTTCCGGGGTTTCCACGAGTATTGGCTCAACGATACCAATGCTTGGATTTACCCGCACTTGCACAAAGCAGCGGAACGGATGATTGAGTTGGGAAGCATGGAACCAGAGGATGAATTGCAGTATCGGGCTTTGAACCAGGCCGCGCGGGAAGTGCTGTTAGCTCAATCATCTGACTGGGCGTTTATCATGCGGACGGGGACGATGGTTCCCTATGCGGTGCGGCGGACTCGATCGCACTTAATGCGCTTTCACAAGTTGTACGATGAAGTGAAAGAAGGCAAAGTCGATTCTGGTTGGTTGGAGAAGGTTGAGGAGATTGATAATATTTTCCCTGAAATTAACTATCGCGTTTATCGATCGCTTTAAGCCTCGCTCCCCCTTTCATCCTGTCCCCCCAGCCCTGCTTAAGGGAGGGACAGGATGTTAATTAAAATTAGGCGTTGCTGAATCAAGGTATGATAAACTTATAATGCGATCGCAGACGCAGAGAATGATTGCTTTGATTTTGATACGGAATTGGAACATCTGCAAATTTTAGATAGTAAATTAGTAATTGAATTGAATATCAAAGTTGTTGTCTAATTTAGAATATAGCAATCCTCAATCATTTGTGAATTTCTTACTCCCTCCCCTTGATAAGGGG
>ENA-ORBV01004764-ORBV01004764.1-microbial-mat-metagenome-genome-assembly--contig:-NODE-4764-length-25683-cov-6.465438_pt1 | contig 25683 bp, 23 predicted proteins | sample MGYA00237777_ERZ505514 | MGnify/ENA primary metagenome ERZ505514 (study PRJEB26160, sample SAMN06269048) | microbial mat metagenome | isolation source: Oligotrophic lake microbial mat | place... | reverse complement strand
GCGTATTACTGGCCCGAGCTTGGCGCGAACCAGCCCGGGCTGGCGCGCGAGGCGGTCATCGTCGGCGTGATTGTCACGATCATGGTGATCAACGTGCTCGGCATCAAGCAGAGTGCGTGGGTCGTGAACACCTTGACGATTGGTAAACTCACGCCGCTGGTCATCTTCATCCTGCTGGGTCTGCCCTACGTGACGTTTGATGCGCTCCGGCCGGACGTGTCGCTGACGTGGACGCAGATTTCGACATCGGCGTTGCTGCTGATCTTTGCGTACGGTGGCTATGAGGTCGTCGGCGTCCCTGCGGGCGAAACCAAGAACCCCAAGACGGCGGTGCCTTTCGCCATGGTGATGACCATCATCGTCGTCGGTATCGTCATGACACTGGCACAAGTGGTGGCGATGGGGACGTTGCCCAACATTGCCGCGTCGCAGCGGCCGCTGGCGGACGCGGCGTTAATCTTCATGGGCGCGTGGGGCGCGTTGCTGATGACCACGGGCGGTGCGGTGTCGATGACGGGCAACAACATGGGACAGGCGCTGTCGGGATCGCGCAACCTGTTTGCGCTGGCGGAGCAGGGTGACCTGCCGTCATTTTTCGGCAAGGTGCATCCGAAGTTTCACACACCAGCCACGGCGATCATCATCACGTCTCTGGTGGCGCTCGCGCTGGCGTTGTTTGGCGATTTTGTGACCCTCGCGGCGAGTAGTGCTGTGAGCCGGTTGCTTGTGTATGCCGGCACGTGCGCATCGGTGCTGGTGCTGCGTCGGCAGGGACCGGCGGCGTTCACCATTCCCGGTGGCCCGGTCGTGCCGGTGGTAGCCCTGGTCATCTCCCTGGCGATTCTTGGTGGGGCCACGTCGCTGCAACTGCAGGTCGGCGGGTATGCATTAGTGGCGGGCGCGGTGCTGTTCGCGATCGCGCGCTGGAGATCACGATGAAGCTCGTGTTGTCGGTGATATGTGTGGCGATGGTGGCGGTGTGGATCGCGCCGTCGGTGGCCGCGGCACAGATGGTGATTGTGGTGCGGCATGCGGAGCGCGCTGATGGCGGAGCTGCCGCTCCCGGTGCAGCGATGACCGCCGCCACTGACCCTGAGCTGTCGGCGGCGGGGAAGGCCCGGGCGCAGGCGCTGGCGGCGATGCTCAAGGACGCGGGCGTGACCGCGATTTATACGACGGAGTATCGGCGCACGAAGGACACGGCCGCGCCGTTGGCCGACGCGCTGAAGATCACCTCTGAGGTCGTCTCTGCGCGCGACCAGGCTGCGCTCATCACGAAGATCAGGGCCCACACCACAGGCGCGGTCCTGGTGGTGGGACACTCCAACACCGTGCCCGCAATTATCAAGGCCCTTGGTGGCGCAGAAGTGACCATGGGCGATAGTGAATACGACAGTCTCTTTTTTGTCGCGCCCGGTGGGGCCACGACGCGCATCCGCTTCAAGCCGTGAGTGCACATCTGACTCAGGCCGCCCGGCCGGCCATTCTCGGATTTCTGCTGCTCGCAACCGGGTGCGCCAGTGCGCCAGTGCGCCCGGCGGTGAACGGCGGCCCGCCTGGTCCCAATGCGCCCACGCTGGCGCGGATGTGGGACGCCGAGAAGGTGTCCTCGCCGTTGTCGCCGCTGGTGGATCACGCCGAGGTCCGACAGCGGGTGATGGCCATCCGCGAGATCGGCGGCTCGTTGTTCCGCGTGAAAGAAGAAGGGCGGTCCGTCGAAGACCGGGAAATCTGGAGCGTGTCGTTCGGGCGCGGTCCGTTCGTGGTGTTGATGTGGTCGCAGATGCACGGCGACGAACCAACGGCGACCTCGGCCCTGTTTGATCTTTACGAATACGTCCGACGGCATGCACATGAACCCGCGGTGGCACATCTGCTGAATCAGCTCACCGTACACACGGTGCCGATGCTCAATCCCGATGGTGCAGAGCGGTTCCAGCGACGGAATGTGCAGAACATCGACATCAATCGAGACGCCCTCGATCTGGCGACGCCGGAAGCGCGGCTGCTCAAATCCCTGCGCGATACGTTAAATCCCAAGGTCGGCTACAACCTGCACAACCAGAATTGGCGCACGACGGTTGGGCCGCCGGCCAAGGGCGCGGCGGTCTCGCTGCTGTCGGTGGCGTACGACGAGGCACGATCGATGAACGACGGGCGCCTCCTGACCAAACGTCTCGGCGCGGTGATTCGTGACTCACTTGAGCCGTACGCGATGGGTCGTCTCGGCCGTTACGACGACTCGTTCGAGCCGCGTGCTTTTGGCGATCAGATCACCCTGGCCGGCACACCGGTGTTGTTGATCGAGACCGGTCCGTGGCCTGACACACAACCTGATCCGATGCTCGTGAAGCTCAACTACATCGCCCTGGTGCGGTCGCTGCATGCGTTGGCTGACGGATCAGTTCACCAGGCCGATCCAGCTCGGTACGACTCGTTGCCCGAGAACACCGGGGGCGGGTTTCACACGGTGATTCGCGGGGTCAGCATCACGCGGAAAGAAGGCGAGGCCCCGCAGGTCACCGACGTCGGCCTCGTGGGCGTTCGTCGCGTGCGCGTCGCGGAAGGCAAACGCACGGCGCTGCTGACGCTCACGATCGGCGGCACCGGCAACCTCGGCCTCGCCGCATCGTCTTTCAACGTGTATGGGACGGACAAGGTACTGGCGCCTCTGGCCCTTCAGGCCGCAGTCGGAATGGAGTTGACGCTGGCGGCATCAGCGCTCGTGGTAACGCAGGCTCCAAACGCGCCCGCGGACCTGATGTTACTGACGCCGCTCGGCAACGGCCGCTATCGCGTGGAGCAGGTCATGACCTCTGAGGTCGTATTGGGCGTCCGCTGATCCACGCAGGTCTTACACAACGCTTACATGCGGAGAGGCGCAGGATCGATACGCTGCACTTATGGCTACTGCACCGCTGATCATCCAAGGGGGCATGGGCGTCGCGATTTCGGACTGGCGACTCGCTCGGGCGGTATCGGTGGCAGGGCAACTCGGTGTGGTCAGCGGCACGGCACTCGACCAGGTGCTCACCCGGCGCCTGCAGATGGGAGACCCCGGCGGACACATGCGCCGGGCACTCGACGCCTTTCCGGTGCCGCATCTCGCCGAACAGGTGTGGGACACGTACTACATCGCCGGCGGCAAGGAGGCGACCGCCTCATTCACTCTCCCGCCAATGGCGAGCACCCCACCCAGCGCCGACTGGCTCGTGCTCTGCGTGGTGGCCAACTTCGTCGAAGTGTTTCTCGCGCGGGAGGGGCACAACAATCCCGTCGGGATCAACTACCTCGAAAAAATTCAGATTCCGCACTTGCCCTCGATCTACGGCGCCATGCTGGCGGGCGTCAGCTACGTGCTGATGGGGGCGGGCATCCCGCTCAAGATTCCCGGTGTGCTCGACCGGTTCGCCAACCACGAATCAGCGACGTACCCACTAAACGTCACCGGCGCCGGATCGGAAGGGCACACCCTGACGTTTGATCCGCAGGCCGTGATCGGCCTCGGACCGGATGCACCGCCGCTGGTCCGACCGACCTTCCTGGCGATCATCGCGTCGGATGTCCTCGCCCTCACACTTCACCGTCGCGCCAATGGCCGCGTCGACGGCTTCATCGTCGAAGCGCCGACCGCCGGCGGACACAACGCTCCGCCGCGTGGGACGATGCAACTCAACGCGGACGGCGAGCCGGTGTACGGCGATCGCGATGTGGTCAACCTTGAAAAACTGCGCGCTCTCGGGTTGCCGTTCTGGCTCGCTGGCGGATCCGCGGCACCAGGCAAGTTGCGTGAGGCCCAAGACGCTGGGGCTGCGGGCATCCAGGTCGGAACGGCGTTTGCCCTGTGCGATGAATCCGGCCTTCGTCCGGACTACCGTCAGTGGCTGATCGATCAGGCCCGTGTTGGTCGCGCCCATGTGCACACAAGCCCCGTTGCGTCACCAGCCGGGTTCCCCTTCAAAGTGGCGGCTGTGCCGGGGACACTCTCTGACCCTGCGGTGTTTCAGGCGCGACCCCGCATCTGCGATCTCGGGTATCTTCGCGAGGCCTACCAGATGCAGGACGGCACGGTGGGATTCCGGTGCCCGGCTGAGCCGGTTAATCTGTACGCCGCGAAGGGTGGCGACCCGGCGGTCACTGCGGGGCGTGTCTGCATCTGCAACGCCCTGGTGGCCACCACGGGGCTTCCACAGGTGCGCGCCGGGCGCCACGTTGAACCGGCCATCATCACCATGGGCGACGACGTGCAGGGGGCGGTGCGTTTTCTGCCGCCAGATGCCACCAGTTACACCGCGAGCGATGTCGTAAGGACGCTGCTGGCGCACTCCGATTGATGAGCTCGGCCGCTGTCACGCCGGCGTGATGTCGGTCTTCGAAAAATCGTTGCCGACAAAGAGCAACGTGTCGCGTGCTGTGCGAGCGGTGGCATATGCGAGGCAATCGCCGTAGTTGAGCGCGGCGGCGTGGCGTCCGCGACCAAAGCGACGAAACGCCTCCATCGCCACATGCCATTCGGCGTCACCAAACGGGACGATCGTGACATTCAGTTCCCGCACGAGGCCCTCGACAGATTCTGCGCTTCGAGCTCCACCGCGACCAGCGAAGACCATGCCCGCCTCCACCAGCGTCGGAGCACCGACGCGGACATGGTCTGCCTCAAGGATGTGATCCACAAGGTCCAGATAGTTGGGTTCCGAGAACAAGATGGCGATCAGCGCCGAAGAGTCGAGCGTCATACGCCGTTCCGGCCATAGCCGAGAATGGCGTCCTCTTCAGCCCGGGTGAGGACGCGGCCCTTTTCTTCTTTTGGTATCCCTGTCCAGACGCGCTTCTTGAGAAACGCCAGGACCGACGCTCGTCGGTCCTCTACCGGTGCTGCGGTCAGGCGGCGCTTTCGGTCCTCGAGCGCCATGCGAATGGCCTCGGTTTTGGTCTCGCCCGTCAGGAGGGCGACCTCACCGGCGAGCCGCTCAACCGTGAGGTTCTTGATGTTTAATGCCATAAGTACACCAAGGTATATCACAACGGTGTAATGGTGTAATTGTAACCGAGCGATACAATTACGTCCGGTATGCGGATCGCGATCATCGGTGCCGGTGCGGTGGGGGGCTACTACGGGGCGTTGTTGTCGCGCGCCGGGGCAGACGTCAGTTTTGTCGCGCGTGGCGCGCACCGGGACGCGATCCGGGCCAACGGCCTTCGGATCATCGGCGTTCAGGGTGACTTCTCCGTCCATGTGCCCGCGGAAGACGACCCGTCCCGAATTGGCCCTGTGGATGTCGTCATCCTCACGGTCAAGACCTACGACAACGCGTCGGCGTTTCCGTTGATCGCCCCGTTGCTTGGGCCGGACACCTGCGTGCTCACGTTGCAGAACGGCGTGGACAGCGCGTCCGATCTCTCCGGTGTCATCGGAGAGAGCCGCGTGCTCGCGGGCCCGACGTACATCGCGACCGCCATTGAAGCCCCCGGCGTCATTCGTCAGACCGGAAGTCACCGTCGCATCGTCTTTGGCGAGGTCTTTGATCCGCCTGCTCAAGTCACCTCCCGTGTGCAGGATCTGGCGGATCTCATGTTGGCCGCCGACATCCATGCGGAGCCGGTGGCCGACGCGCGCATCCCGCTGTGGGAGAAGTTCATCTACCTCGCGCCATTTGCCGCCTTCACCGGAGCGGCGCGCAAACCGATCGGCGCGATCTGGGAAGACGACGAGGCTCGTGCCACGTTCATGGAGGCAGTGGCCGAAGTGGAACGTGTGGCGCGCGCGTCAGGCATCAACGTCGCCGCCCAGGTGCGCGACAACATCGCGAAATACACGACGGGCATTCCCGCCTCGACGCGGTCCTCGCTTCTCATCGACCTTCAGGCAGGCAAACGGATCGAAGTGGAGTCGCTCCCTGGATCAGTGGTCCGTCGCGGTCGCGCCGTCGGAGTACCGACACCGATCATGCAGGGGCTCTACGCCGTGCTGCGGCCCTGGACATCCGGTCAATGAGGCAATGATCAGGTGCTGACGACGCTGTTCGTGATGCTGGCCGGGGTTGGGGCCGGCAGCCTGGGGGCCATGCTTGGGCTTGGTGGCGGCATTTTCCTGGTGCCGCTGCTCAACATTGTGTTGGGCATTCCCATAGACAAAGCGATGGCGATCAGCCTGGTGACCGTGATTGCCACCTCGAACTTCGTCTCGTTGTCATCGGCCGGACGCAAGTACGCCAACGCACGACTGGCCATGGTGCTTCAGGTTGCGGCGGCGGTCGGCGCCCTGAGCGGCCTGTGGATTCTCAACTACGTTGACGAACGCGCGCGTGAATTGATCTTTGCCGGCACCGCGCTGCTTGTCGCGATCGTGATGATCGCGCGACTGAACGCCCGCAACGTGCTCGATCCGAGCGTCACCGATGTTGGACTGCTTGGTGGTCGCGTGGAGGATCCGGATACCGGTCGTTTGGTAGCGTATCGACTCAAGCGCCTCCCGTTCGGCCTGTCCGTCACGTTTGTGGCCGGCATCATTTCGTCGCTGGCCGGCGTTGGCGGCGGCGTCCTGGTTGTCCCGGCGCTCAATTCCTGGTGTGGGATCCCCATGCGTGTGGCCGCGGCGACCAGCGCGGTGATCCTTGGCGTCACCGCCATGCCCGCCGTCATCGACTATTACCTGCGCGGCCACCTCACGATGCCGGCACTGGCCGCCGCCGCCGTGTTGGGTGTACTCGCCGGATCTCGCGCCGGCTTCTGGATCAGTTCCAGAGTCAGCGTGCGCGCCCTCAAGATTCTAATGGCGGTGATCCTCGCTGGGGTCGCGGCGGAGTATTTCTTCTTCAAATGAGCACCATCACCATCGCCGCACGCCTTCGTTCCTCGCTGCGCATTGCGTTGGCCGCCACGTCCGCGTGCCTCGGCATGGGACTGGTGATGTGGTTTCTGGTGTCGGGCCCTGCACAGGCCGTGGCCACGGCCATGATCTGGGCCGGGCTCGCGCTGCTCGTCCTCATCCCCGCGCTGAATGTGGTCGCCGTGCTCCTCGACGAGTGGTCGACGCGTCCCCGCGCGTTTGCCTGGGCGGCCGCCGGCGTGCTGCTGTTGCTCGTTGTTTCGACCGCGTACAAAATCTGGAAGTCGGGTTTCTTCCTCGGAGCCGTCAGGCTTTAACCCGACGGCTCCGAAGAGGACGCCCAGAAGGGCGTCAGCGCAGCGCTTCGTCGTCTGCGAATTCTTCCGGGCTTGACGGGATCGTGCCCGCGTGGGCAGCCGCCTCACGCAGACGCTCGTCCGCGGCGTTGCGCATGCGGTCGAGCAGTGCCGAAATGCGCTCGGTCTGGCGTGCGACCACTTCAATCTCGGCGGCCGCCGACGGGTGCAGCTTCTGCATGATCCCGCACTGACCGGCAATTACCTGCAGCCCACTGTTGATGTCGGTTGCGATCGACAACGTCATCTCCGCCGTTGCCTCCATTGTCTTGAACCGGTCCAGCGCGAGGTACTGGTGCTGAACGACGTAGGCAAAGGCGAGGACTTCGGCCAGCGGCTGCAGGATGTCGCGGTGGCTGACATTAAACGCCGCGGTCTTCTTGGAGATGACCGTGAGCGCGCCAATCGCGCGGTTGCGCGAGATCAGGGGCAGGATCAGCAACGAGTGAAACCCCTGCGACGCGAGCACGCTGGCGTCATGGAAGTCCGAGGCAAACACCTTCGTGTCTTCGATCAGCACGGGTTCACAGGTACGAATCACCTGGCCAAAAATGCTGCGCTCAAGGCTGAACTGCAACTCGGGCCGAGGGCGACGACGACGCTCGGGTTCACTGACGCGTGAGCTGTAGACCTGCAGCGACGTGCCGTCGTCTTTGACCAGCGCAAGACCGAGACGGTCACAGGTGATCAGCGTGCCGATCCGGCGCGCGAGTGCCTGGAAGGCGAGGCCGACGTCTTTGGACCGGCCGGCCATGGTGAGCATCTCGTTGAGCGTGCCCAGTTGCGCAAATTCGGTGAGCGTCGCCTCGTGCTGGACGCGCCGTTGCTGGAGTTCAGATTTGAGCGTGCCAATGAGCCTCGACCCGACGAGGGCGATGCCAAAAATCGCGCTCCAGGCAATGACCAGATGCAGAGCTGTGGCCTGGCCGGACGTGAGCCACTCGCGCTCCGCACCCGCCCACACCAAGACCTGCAGTGCCGCGACGGCACCCACAGAGACCAGGAGGAGACGGGACTGATTCATTCGCTCCTGAGTTTGTACGCGTCCGCTGTCGGGCGCAACGGTCGATCAAACCACCCGGGCCGCCGCGTGCCATCGGGGCCAGGCGCCGGACGGGTCTTGGCCATCCACTCTTTGTAGAGCTCGTGGGATTTGTTCGTATCCACCATCACGTCGCCGTAATTATCGTCGGGTCCGGCCTTTTCGAGGCGCACCTTCTGATGCCAGCAGTGCATCCCGGAAACGGGGTCGGGCTGGACTGGGAACGTCAGATTCTGGTGCACGCCCACCTCAGTCCACCAGACGCGGCTGCTATCCGGGTCTTTGCTCGAGAAGGGCTGGGCTCCATGCACCTGGCGCATTTCGATCTTGCCGTCAGCCGATCGCTCAATTTTGACAAGTGCCGTCGCGTTGCGCGAGCCCCCCTTGTCTTCGTCCAGCCGCCATCGGCCGAGGTGGTGGGACATGCCCACCACGCCGGGGCGGATGCCCTCAGTCACCCACGCGCGGGTCACGAAAAAACCAATGCCGGTGTTCACCTTGACGAGATCGCCGGTGGCGATCCCAAGTCGCGCCGCATCACCGGTTGCCATCCAGAGTGGATTGCTGTGTGAAATTTCATACAGCCACTTCACCGGCGAGCGGGTGTGAATGAGTGTCGGCAGCCGGAAGTTCGGCAGCAGGTCGAACTCGTTCTCGGACCGATTCAGGTCGCGCCAGTAGACGTGACCTGGCACGTAGCGTGGAATCGCGTGCTCGGGCCAGCCCCACTCGGCGAGTGTCGTTGAATAAAACTCCAACTTCTTCGACGGCGTCGTGAACCCGGATTCTTCATACGCCTTGCTGTACGCCACGTCGTCCACCTTGAACGCGCCGTATTTGCGCATGTACTGCAGCGGTGTGAGGTCTTCCTTGGCGGCGGCCTCGGGCAGGCCGGGAACCGAGTTCTCGAACATCCAGCCGTAGTAGTCGTCCATGGTGATCTTCTCGCCAGGGCGATACGGGGATTCAAAAAATTTCCGGATGCCCAGTGAGCCGTCCGGATCGACCTTCCACGACAACGCGACCCAGAACTCGGACTCTTCCCACACTTCGCCTGGATTCGCTTCGTGGGTGAGTGCCACGGGGTTGCCCTGTTTCTCGAGCGCCACACGTTTGACGGGCTGTCTGAAGCCGAGCCAGCGACCGGCATGGGTCTCCTGGCTCATCGTGTCGTGCCGTTCAGTGCCCAGACCCATCGGCAGGATGTAGTCGGCGAACCACGCGGTCTCGCTCCAGATCGGGGTGAGCGCCACGTGCATGCCGATCTTGGATTCGTCCTCGAGCACTTCCATCCAGGTGAAGCCGTCGGGGTTGGTCCAGAGCGGGTTGTAGACACGTGTGAAATAGACGTCGAGTTTGCCGCGGCCTTCTTTTAAAAAGTGGGGCAGCAGAAAGCTCATCTCGTGGAAGGAGAGCGGAAACTCCTTCGGGAACAACAACTCGTTCCAGTAGTTGGGTGCCGGCGGGGGATTGGGATGTTTCGGGACGAACTTGTTGGCGGTGTGGAGGTTCACGCCGCCCTTTTCGCCAATCGCACCCATGAGCGCGACAAGAAGATACAGGGCGCGCGTGATCTGCCAGCCCCACAAGTGGCCAGCCGCCGCTGCACGCCAACTGTGTGTGGCGAACGCCGTGCCCGCTGACGCAATGGCTTCCGCTGCTTCGACGATCTTGTGCGCCGGCACACCCGTTTCGATTTCGGCGTACTCCGGCGTGAACAGTTCGTATTCCTGCTTGATCGCGTCTTCGAACGCATCAAACGTCTTCGGGAGATCGGGACGCATCGCGTCGAGGTACTGCTCCCAGTTCACCCACTTCTCGACATACGGGCGGTTGTATTTCTTGTGATCAATCAGATAGCGCGCAATCGCCAGGATCAGCGCGCCTTCGGTGCCCGGATTGGCCGGCAGCCACAGGTCCGACTTCGCCGACGTATTCGACATGCGCGGGTCCATCACGATGATCGTGGCGCCAGCGGCCTGGCCCTCGATGATGCGCTGGGCGTGCGGGTTGAAATAGTGACCTGATTCCAGGTGCGACGAGAGCAGGAGGATCGTCTTGGCGTTGGCGTAGTCGGGCGACGGCCGGTCCGCCCCCGTCCACAGGAAGTGGCCGAGACGGGCCGATGACGAGCACACGTTGGTGTGACTGTTGTGGCTGTCGAGACCCCACGACTGAATCACGCGGTTCGCGTAGCCGTCCTCACCGGGCCGACCGACGTGGTACATGATTTCGCGTTTGCGATCCTCGGTGATCGCCTTGCGGACTCGTCCGCCGATGTCCTCCAGCACTTCGTTCCACGTCACACGCGCCCACTCACCACCACCACGTTTGCCGACACGCTTGAGTGGATACAGGATGCGATCCGGATCTTCGAGCTGGTTGGGTGTGACAACACCCTTGGCGCAGGTGCGGCCGCGACTGCCGGGATGGACCGGGTTGCCCTCAATTTTGCGGACGTTCAGGGTGTCTTTGTCGACATACGCGAGGATGCCGCACGCCGACTCACAGTTGAAGCAGATGCTCGGAATGATCCAGTAGTTGCGCCGATCCTTCTTCGGCCAACTGGTCGACTCGAAGTCGACATAGTTGTCCCAATCGGAAACGGGCGGGTGAGATCTGAATTCAGTCATGGGAAGGCCGGGTCAGAGGCGAAAGGGCAAAGGGGAAAGGCTGAAGGCCAAAGGTAAGGACCACGGACGGCTACGAAATGGGTACGCACTGCCCGGCCTCCACCCAGATGTATTCCCAGGCGAGTGAGCCCGCCAGGGTCACCAGCGCCATGGGCACCAGGGCCAGCATGGAGAAACCCGTTACCGACGCGAGCCAGAACAGCAGCAGCGGAGCGACGCCGCCCAGGCCGAGGGCGCCGGCCCAGAACAACTTCGAATACGCGCCGGAACGAATCTGCCGGACGGCCAGTTCGTGATGTCGACTATGACTGCGGAGCACGAGGTTCTCCGCGACCAGAATCAGCAGGTGCACGAACGTGGCGCCGGCGAGTGTCCAACCCAGTGACTGAAGTGTGGCCGGGTCCACGTCCACGAACAGGGCAGCCAGCAGCAACGCCGCGCTGCCTTCAGCCGCCGCCTGCGCGCACAGGTCAACGGTGTTGTGCCATCCCTGCCAGAGGTCACGCGCCAGGCCCTGCGCGAAGAGAAGTCCTGTATACGCCGTCGCCGCCAGCGCCACCGGCAACGCCAGCACCGCGAGGATGGTGATGACGATGGTGAGGTCGAGCAGCCACGCAAACATCCAGAGTCCGGCAATCGCGCCGTGGGCTGTGAGAATAAATGCCCCGCGCGCCATCCACGACGTCCAGTTGGGCCGCGTCAGGATGTAATAAAAACGCTCGGGACGTTCGAGGTCCCAGACCAGGACCGCCGCCGTCGCGATCGCAAAGACCGTCGCGATGACCGGAGCCACGATGCCGGTGAGCGCGGACGTATCGCCCAGCAGCCAGAACAACGCGCCGAGGAATAATGCGCCAGTCGAGATGCCCTTGGCGAGCAGGTACAACACGAGATCCATGCCCCACGCCTTGTTGTGCGGCGCGTCGTAGTCCACACGTGGCACTTCCGGGTGCAGCGGATCGGGTTCAAGTGCACCCAGCGGGCGCAGGTGCACGTTGCCTTCTTTGAAGATGAAGGGACGCGTCGCAATCTCCGGCTTCATGATGCTGTCATCCGCCTGGAGATAAAAAATCTTCGGCCCCGTGCCCTTCTCCGGCTTGCGCACCGAAAAATCCTGTTGGGCCACGATCTGCGCGATCTTGGTGGTCGGATCGTCGAGGTCACCAAAAATGCGGCACTCGGTGGGGCACACGCTCACACACGCCGGCTGCAACTGGTTTTCGATGCGATTTGCGCAGAAGTTGCACTTCTCAGCGGTGCGTGTGTTCGGGTCGATGAACAACTGGTCGTAGGGGCACGCGGCCATACACGCCTTGCACCCGATACACGCGTCGCCATGGAGGTCAACGATGCCGTCGTTGCGCCTGAAGAGGGCGCTGGTCGGGCAGATGTTCATACACGGCGCATCGGCGCACTGATTGCAGAGCACCGGGAGAAACAGGCGTTCCGCATCCGGGAACCGGCCCTTTTCGACCGTCTTCACCCAGCACCGGTTCACGCCGACGGGAATGTCGTGTTCGGACTTGCACGCGATCGAGCACGCGTGGCATCCGATGCACTTTTTCAGATCAATGACAAACCCGTAGTTCGGCACGCGAAGCGACTATAACGCACGGAGCGTGGGAACGACCTTCGCATCAATTAATCGGTGGTCGGCCGTCACCAGGGTCAAATTGAGGACGCGGGCGGTTGCCACGATCAAACGATCCGCCGGATCACCATGCGCCAGCTCAATATCGGCGAAGGCCGTGGCAATGTCGTGTGAAACGGGGGCCTCCTGAAAACGCGCCACCGCCCTGGGCAGCCACGCTTCCAGGTGACCCTCGATCTTGATGCGGCCCTTTTCCACAAGGAGCGCGAGTTCCCAGACACTGACCGGCGACAGCCAGAGATCCTGGCCGGGCTTCTCGAGCACACGACGGACCTTGGCAGGAATTCTGTCCGGCGCGGTCAGGCTCCAGATCCAGACGTGCGTGTCGAGCAGCAGCTTCACCGGCCAGCGTCCCAGTCGGACTCGTTCATCACCGGCGAGACGATATCGCCAGTGATCGTGAGCGAGCCCGCCAGGCTGCCAAGCCACGTCTTGGGCGCGTCCACAGGCGGCGGGGGCACAATCTGCGCCACCGGCACGCCGTGCCGCGTAATAAGGAGCGGCGTTCGTGTTTTCCGCACCCGTTCGAGCACGGAGAGGCACGTCGCCTTGAACTGGGAGATGGCCATTTCGTCCACGGTGAGGATTATACTTATGGTCACAGACTATAGTCAAAATCGTATTAGTAAGTTTGTTTTGGTACATAAATCGACTCCACAAGGGCGTTTAAATAATCTCGGGGTTCCGAGGTCCCGGGGTCCGGCGGTCCCTGGTTTCGGGGTCTCGGGGTTCCGAGGTCCGCGGCGAGGCGTGCGATCTCTCGTTGCACGGCCGACCCGGTCCAGGGAGGTACTGGGAGGTTCTCGACCAGCGTTGTGGTGACGTGGCTGCCCATCTCGAGGCGGACGAGGCGATCCAGCACGCCTGAGTTGAATACGCCGCAGAGGAAGTGCTGCTGTTCGATCGGGATCTCGGTCCTCAGACAGAACAACGTGTGGGTGGTGATGACGCCGGCGGGGATGATCGCGGCCACGAGTGCCTGAGTGTTGCCCACGCCGGACACGTCCCGGTATGCCAGGCGCGGTCGGGCGTAGCGCCGGTCCACAAAACGCGCCGCGGCGACACGGGTCTCCATTGTGTGCGTGGGCCCATCACCATCAAAGACGAAGGGCGCGATGTGTTTGCCCTCTGCGACGAGAAGCACGTTCTGATTGGTGCGGACTCCACCGCGCGGGTGAAAGAGTCCGCGGTCGTCGGTGGCGTTCAGTTCCCGGCCAAACGTCACGTGCCAGCCGTCGGGCGCGCTCAGCGGGGCAAAGCGCCGGACGTGACGCACCCAGTCCACGTCCTCCACACGCCGGAGATCGAGCAGGCGCCGTGTCGGCCCACCGAGCATCGTCAGCGTCGCCTGGTCCAGGTAGACCGGCAACGTGTGCGCTTCCTCCGGTTCGCCATGCTCGGGAATCGCTTCGACCTCCTCCGTCGTCGTGAGGCCGAACGTGGCCCGCGTCGCTGCCGCGTGTGGTGGCGCATGTTGTGGCGAGTGCGTGACGACAATGGCGAAGCGGAGACCACGGTGAATGGGAAAGAGGCCGCGCGCGTTGTCGCAGCCGATCACCGTATCGAGCGCACCGCGGTCGATGATCGCGCGTCGCAGGTCGGCCGCACCGTCGTCTGTCGCGAAGCCCCAGGGGAGCACGAGGCCCACCCGGCTCCGGGCGTGCGCCAACTGCAGCGAGCGATCCACAAACGGCTGATAGAGGTTGACGTGTCCGGTCCGGCAGTGTGGATACAGTCCGGACTCACGGATGAACGTCACCAGCGGGTCGCGGCCCTGGCCGTGCCGATTCGAATGCGCGTCACGTCGCACCATCTCCCATGGTGGATTGCCGATGACGGCATCAAACCCCGCGTCCGTCCTGGGTTGTCCACTCGCGTCGTAAAACGCATCCGCAAACTCCACCGGCCAGTGGAAAAACTTGTGCGTGGCTGCCACCGTTGCCGCTATGCGGGTCCATCGCTCGACGTGACATCCGCCGATGTCACTGTGGCCCTGTGTCAGAGCGACGATCGCCGCAGCGAGTTCGCCGGTGGACGGTCGCTGCTGCCTGTCGGGCCAGAACCACCGCGCGCACCACAGGTGCATCACACGCAGCCACGTGGCGGCGGGGCCGTGGTCACCCATCAGTCGTGCCCACTGGTGTTCCTTGTGTCGAACCACTGTCACCGAATCGTCCGACTGTGCCGTCATGTGTGCGAGCGGCGTGGTCAACAATCGCAGGCTCGATGTGAGGTGTTCGTCCACGCCTGCAAACAGCGGCATCTCATGCTGACGCGCGCTGACAGGACGACGGACTGCGTCCGGGGTGGTGCCCAGGAGGCTGTTGCCGACGCGAAGGCGGTGGTCGAGGAAGCCGAGTGGTTTTCCCTGTGCGAGTGTGGCCAACCACAGCGAGAGGCGCGCGACCTGCACGGCGACCGGGTTGGCGTCCACGCCGTAGAGACAGCGTTGCGCGATTGTCCGACGCCATGACGCTCGTGTGGCGTCATCGATCTCGAGCGGTGTGAGGCGATGTTCCGCCACAAGCGCGCGTTCGTAGGCGTGGGTCAGATAGTGCAGCGCAGCAACAAGGAATGCGCCGCTGCCCATTGACGGATCCACCACGCGCAGTTCGAGAATGCGATCGGCTGGTGCACCAGCGACGAGCGGTCCCAGCGTGCGCCGGATGGTCAGGTCGGCGATCGCTTGTGGGGTGTAGAACGTGCCGGAGTCCTTGCGGGCGCGGCTGTGTGTCTTGCTGGCGGTGACGGATGGTTGGGTGGTGCCGATGGCGGCAGGGTCGAGGTCAAGGACACGTTCGTACACTGCGCCGAGTTGTTCCACGCCGAAGTCGCCATAGTGCAAAGGGAGGCGTCCGACGGGTGCCGTTCGTGTGCCCAGGGCCAGGAGCGTCTGTCGGAGTGCGTGGTCACGGGCGCGGCTGCGTGGTGTCGGGTGTGTGGCCGAGCGATCGATTTCAAGCGACGGCGCGGATCTCTTCGCGAAGAGGTGTCCGTTGAAGGGGAAGACATGCAGGGTGTCTACGTGCCCTCCGGTGCGCGACAACGTGGTGATGGCGGCCAGTGCGTCCCAGAGTCCGACGGTTCCCTCCCGCATCGCGTCTTCGCACAACGCGGTGAGGGTGTACATCTCGCGGTAGATCGGGTGATGGATGGGGACCAGTGCGCGCGACTCTGCGAAAAGGAGAAACAGGACGCGATAGACCAGTGTCAGTGATTCGTCGAAGGCGCTCGGTGTGACGTGCGCCCCCCGGCGCAGCACGCGCGCGAGCGCGTGCAGCGCCTCGACCACGCCCGCCTGCAACTGCGTGTGCAGGCGGGCGTGGTACGACGCGGCGTCGTTGAGCCACGCGGTGATCGGGGCGGCGGCGTCCGAGGCGTGCGCCTCGAACGCCGTCGCCCGCGCCAGCGTCAGCAGAATCCCCGCCGCGCCCGCCTCGAGCGCGTCGGGGAACGTGAAGTCGAGCGCGCGCCGGCTCGCGTGGCCGCGAGCCGGCACGAGCGAGAGGTGCGGCGGCGCCAGCACAAAACACCAGTCGGCACCGTGCACGCGCGCCGTCGCCACCGCGTCGCGCCAGACCGCCGGCGGGCGCGCCGCCCACCCGCGCCACCCGAGCACATGGAGCGCGACGGCCTGGCCACGCGGCGTGACGAGCCGCGCGGTCAGGCCGTCACGCGACGCCGCCACATCGCGCGCACGGAAACCCAGGCGCGCAAACAGCGGCATCGCGACCAGGTCAAACACCGTGCGCGGGCCTGTGGCCGGGCCACAGGCCCGCGTCACGTCCGCCCACCACGCCGCCAGTGACACCTGCTGACGCAGGTCCACTGCCGGCGCGCGTTCGGCGAGAAACCGCGACGGGAACAGGTGCCCGCCGACGCCGGGCAGCGCGCTCATGCGCGCGGCCTCGTGGTGAAGCGCACCAGCAGGCGCGGGGTGCCGACGGCGACCAGATGAGCTCGGAGGTGATTTCGTTCGAAATCACCTCCGAGCTCATTTGCGGGGGCGCCAGCCGCCCCGCCGTCGCCGGGCCGGGTGCCAAACAGGCCCGGCTGCACGGGCGCGAGGGGCTGCGGGTGCGTGCGGGCCCGCAGGGCCGCACGCACCCGCAGGCGACACGTCAGGACGCGCGCACGGCGCGCGGCCTGGGCGACGAGCGCCGACACCGGCATATCGACGTCAACCACCACCACGCGCCGCTCAAGCACGACGCCCGACTCGGTCACGAACGGAAGTTCGTACGCGGCGACACCCCGCGCGTCCCGCCCCAACCAACGCCGCACAAACGCCGAGGACACACGCGTGACACACGCGTCATCAGCCGGAAGGTGGCGCCAGTGCGCTGCCAACCGACGCTGGGCACCACACCACGCGGCGTAGCGCGCAGCCGCGCGAGTCCACCGCGTGCACGTGGCCAGTCGCGTGTGGGTGCTCTGGTGGGCCCTGCTCGCCAACCGCTCCCGAATCGTCCGATCAAACGGGTGCCGGGACGTCAGGATCGTTCCATGCACGCGCCGGGTCTGGCCGATCCGATCAACACGCCCGATGCGTTGTTCGAGACGCAGGGGCGTCCAGGGCACGTCGAAGCAGATCGCCCACCGCGCCGTGGTGTGCAGGTTCAGCCCCTGACTGGCCACGTCCGTGGCCACAAGAGTGTCCGCACGACGATCGAGAAAATCAGTGAGCGCACGGTGTTGTTCAGCCGGCGTCTGGCCGCCGTGCATGACGGCCGCGCGGCGACCCGGCGGCAGAGCCGCGACCACCGACGGCAGCGAGTCTCGATACTGCGTGAAGATCACGGCGCGATCGCGGCAGCGCCGAAGGAGACACGCAAGCGCCCGCGCCCGGCCTCCCGTCGTGTGTCGCGCGCACAAGTGTTGCAGTCGCTGCAGCCAGGCACGTTCCCGCGCGACGGGCAAACCGCTGTCCGCGCTCAGGGCCTCCGCTTCATCCGCGCCGAACACGTCACTGTCGAAGAGTCCCGGCTGCTGCCACTCGTGGTCGCGTGAGCCCGTAGTCCCGTCGTCATCTGTGCCCGCGATGATCGCGAGTCGGCGCACAAGCGACGCCCGCAACGCATCGGGCGACGACAATGCTCGTCGCCTCAACACGGAACAAATCAGCGGCAGACCGTCATGCGCCGCATTGACGCGCGCCGTCTGGGTCGACCTTGCCGTCCGCTCAAACGCGTCGATCGCGTTCAGTACCCGCACGTCGTCATCGGCAAGACGCACCGGCAGCCAGCGGACGATGCGACGCGTGGAATCGGCGGCGCGAGTGCGCCGGAAGACCGTCAACCCGTCGCCGCGCGAACCCACGGCGAGCAGCCGCCGGAACCGACTGTCGTCGCCATCATGTGGCGTGGCGGTGAGCAACACCACGCGGTGTGCGGTGACCGCCAGCGCATGGATCGCGTCGTGGCGCTGAGACAACCCCGAGAGCTGATGCGCTTCATCGATGATGAGCAGGTCCCATGGAACGGGAGGGAGACCCTCAAGCACGTGTGGTTGTTTCAAAAAGTCGGGCGAGGTGAGCCAGACGCCCGGAAGCAGCCAGGGACTGGTGAGGTACGGCAACGTCGCGCGCAGGCGGGCGAGCGCCAACGTGTCGGCGATGCGCGGGGTGAGATCAAATCGCGTCTGAAGTTCGTCGGTCCATTGGCGGAGCAGGCTGGCTGGTGCAATTACCAGCGCGCGCACGTCTGGCCCCGCTGCCAGCGTCGCTTGCAGCAGCAGCCCTGCCTGCACCGTCTTGCCCATCCCGACGTCGTCGGCAATAAGCAACCGTCGTCGCCCGGCCAGAAGTGCCAGCGCTGGCTCCAATTGGAACGGGAGCACAGAAAGGTCGAGGCGATGCAGCGGCCCAGGTGCAAACGCCACCGAGGATCCCGCGACGTGCCCCGCGAGCCGCGCCAGGGCCTGCCGCAGTCTCCCTCGCACCACCCGCGCGCGCGGTGTGGCGACGATGGCTTCGCAGGGCGAAAGAAAGGTGCGGAATTGCCCCGTGTCGCGGGCCGCGACCCGCACCGACGTCAGTCCTGTACCGCGCCGTTGCTCGACCACGCGCCAACGGCGTCGTCGAATCCACACCTCAGCCATTGCAGTTTTTGCCACCCCCGTGCGCAGCCACGGGGGCAGCGCGGAGTGACACCTCCTGCAATAGCAAGCGCGATGCCGGACTTCGGGACTTCGGGGCTACGTCTTGTAGGTCGCTGTCACCGTCGTCGTGATGCCGCCCCGGGCCGTAAAGGCACCGGTGACCGTCATGCGGCGGGGGGCACAGGCCGCGACCAGGTCATCCAGGATTTTGTTGGTGGCCGCCTCATAAAAAATGCCCTGATTGCGGTAGTCGAGCATGTAGTACTTCAGGGATTTGAGCTCAATGCAGGTGTCGCCGGGGACGTACACGATACGAATCTCGCCGAAGTCGGGCAGGCCGGTTTTTGGGCACATCGAGGTGAATTCGGGGCACCGGGTATCAATTTCGTAGTCGCGGTCGGGGCGGGGATTCGGAAAGGTCTCGAGCGTTGCGGCCATACTGGTATTGTAGACATCGTGGGTGCTACGATACCCGCCGATTTCACGATAGGAGTCTCAAAATGACTGACGCCCGCCGCATGGGCAAGATGGAGTTGTTCGCCCACTTCGCTGACAAGTTCGACCTGAAGCGTACGGTGGTGCGGGACCTCTTTGAAGAACTGCTGGTGTTGTCCGAGAAGGAGTTGAAGCGGACCGGAGAGTTCACCCTCCCCGGGATTTGCAAACTCGTCGTGCAGCATCGTCAGGCGCGCGATGGCCGAAATCCGGCCACCGGCGAGACGATCAAGATTCCCGCCAAGACCGTGGTCAAGGCGCGAATTGCGAAGCAGCTCAAAGACGCCGTCCTGCCGCGCAAGTAGCAGCAATTTCACGCTCGCGAAACATTCCGCCCGTCGTCCAGCGTGGTGCTGGCCGACGGGCGTCTTTTTTTGTTAACGTAGCTTGCTTGGCCCTGCACGTCCGGCCAACGCAGGAAGGACCTCCCACGTGGCACAGGAGTTTGATGTTGTCGTCATCGGCGCCGGCACCGGCGGGTATGTCGCGGCGATTCGCGCGGCGCAGCTTGGCCTCAAAGTCGCGGTCGTTGAACGGCAGCCGTCGTTGGGCGGGACTTGTCTTAACTGGGGATGTATTCCGACCAAGGCGCTGCTCGAACATGCACACGCGCTGAAGATCGCGCAGGACGCCAAGGAGTGGGGCATCGTGCTCGGCGATGTGAAGCCGTCGATCGATATGGACCGCGTGAACGCCCGCCGGGCAAAAGTGGTGACCGGTCTGACGAAGGGTGTCGAATTCCTTTTCAAGAAGAACAAGATTGAGTGGGTGAAGGGCAGCGCGCGCCTGGTCGGCAAGGGACGCATTGAGGTCACCGGCGAGTCACCCACCACACTCCAGGCCAAAGAAATCATCGTTGCGACCGGGTCCTACGCGCGCAGCGTGCCCGGCATCGAGATTGATCGCACACACATCATTACGAGCGACCAAGCCATCAGTCTGGCGGAGATCCCGAAGTCGATGGTCATCATGGGCAGCGGCGCGGTGGGTGTGGAGTTTGCGTCCATCTATCGCCGCTTCGGCAGCGAGGTGACGATTATCGAGTTGTTGCCCCGTCTGGTGCCCAACGAAGACGAAGCCGTGTCGGCGGAGTTGGAAAAGGCGTTCAAGAAACGCGGCATTGTGGCCAAGACCGGCACCAAGGTGACGTCGGCCACGGTCAAGGATGGCCAGGTGACGATCACAATGCAGAAGGGTGATGAGCCTGCGGTGTCGGTGACGGTGGACAAACTCCTTGTCGCCACGGGCCGCGGTCCAGTCACCGATGGACTCGGCGCGGATGTGGTCGGCCTCGAGTTGGAGCGCGGGTACATCAAGGTGGACTCGTTGTTCCGCACGAATGTGCCCGGCATCTCGGCCGTGGGTGATGTCATCACGATGGGCCCCACGCCGCATCCGCAGTTGGCGCATCTGTCATCGGCCGAAGGCATCGTGCTCGCCGAACGCATCGCCGGGCATGACGTGCAGCCGATCGACTACGACCAGGTGCCCGGCTGCACCTACTGTGATCCGGAGATCGGCAGCATCGGCCTCACCGAAAAGGAGGCGATCGAGCGCGGATACGACGTGCAGGTCGGCGTCTTCCCGTTCGGCGTGCTGGCCCGCGCCAAGATCGCCAACGAAACTGAAGGCTTCGTGAAAATCGTGGCTGAGAAAAAATACGACCAGTTGCTCGGCGTCCACATGATCGGTCCCCGCGCCACCGAACTGGTGTCTGAAGCGGCCGTCGCCCTCCGGCTCGAGTCCACCGTCGAAGAATTGATCCGCACCATCCACGCGCATCCGACGATGTCGGAAGCGGTGGGGGAAGCGGCGCACGCCGTGCACGGCGCTGCGATACATATGTAAGGTTCAGGAGTCACCAATGGCCATCGAAGTCACCATGCCCCAGATGGGCGAATCAATCGCGGAAGGCACCGTCGTCCGCTGGATCAAGAAGGTCGGAGACAACGTCGACAAGGACGAGCCCTTGTTTGAGATCTCCACGGACAAGGTGGACGCCGAGATTCCGTCGCCCGGTGCCGGTGTGCTCCTTGAAATTCAAGTCAAGGAAGGCGAGACCGTCCCCATCAACAGTGTGGTGGCGGTGATCGGCGTAGCGGGTGAGAAGCTGGCCGCTGCGGCAGACTCTCCTTCGACAAGCTCAGGGCAAGCAGGGCAAGCAGGGCAAGCAGGGCAAGCAGGGCAAGCAGGGCAAGCAGGGCAGGCAGGCGGGGACTCGGCTTCGGGGCCCGATGGCAATGTGGCGGGATCTGTTGCGCCCGAAACCTCGGCATCGGCGGATGTGGCGGCGGTGCCGGTAGTGGCAGATGCGGCTGCGCCAGCCGACCCGTCAAGCGCGCTTGAAGCGCGGCTGCGCACGAAGTCGTCGCCCGTGGTGCGCAACATTGCGAAGGAACACGGCATCGATATCAGCAAGCTGAACGGGACCGGAATCTCCGGCCGCGTGACGAAGAAGGACATCGAGGCGCAGATTGCGTCCCCTTCGACAAGCTCCCCTTCGACAAGCTCAGGGCAAGCAGGGCAAGCCTCGGCACCCGCAGCCGGGACTGCGCCGGCGGTTGCAGCCAAGGCGCCGTCGGTGCAGGCGCCCGCGCCAAAGCCGTTCGCGCCTGGAGAGAACGTCCGCATCGAGCCGATGGGCGTGATGCGCCGGAAGATCGCCGATCACATGGTGATGAGCCTGCGCACATCGCCGCACGTGTACTCGGCGTACGAGGTGGACTTCGGTCGCATCGACGAAATCCGGAAGAAGAAGAAGGCCGAATACGAGGCCATGGGTGTGAAGCTGACGTACACCGCGTTTATCGCGAAGGCGACCGTGGACGTCATCCGTCAGTTCCCGTTCTCGAACGCGTCGATCGACGGCGACAACATCATCTACAAGAAGGACATCAATCTGGGCATTGCCGTGGCGCTTGAGGCGGGCCTGATTGTGCCGGTCATCAAAAACGCCGACGAGCGGAACATGCTCGGCATCTGCCGGGCGATTCAGGACCTGTCCGGCCGCGCGCGCAGCAAGCAGCTCAAGCCTGAGGAAGTGCAGGGCGGCACGTTCACCATCACCAACCCCGGCATCTTTGGCGCGGTGTTTGGCCTGCCCGTCATCAGCCAACCCCAGGTCGCGATTCTCGGCGTGGGCAGCGTGGACAAACGTGTGGTCGTCGTCGACGACATGATCGCGATTCGTCCGATGTGTTACCTCACCCTCGGCTACGACCATCGCCTGATCGACGGCGCCGATGCAGGGCGTTTCCTGCAGGCCCTCAAAGAACGCCTCCAGGATTTCGACGAGAGCTGGATCTAGGAGGCGCCACGGTTCTGGGATGCTGACGGTCAACAGACTTGGAACGATCGACTACGCCTCCGGGCTGGAACTTCAGGCGCGGTTGGTCGACGATCGAAAGGCCGGGCGTGTCGGCGACACACTCCTGCTGCTTGAGCATCCACCAATCATCACGCTGGGTGTGAAGACGCGTCAGGGGCCCAATCACATCATCGCGTCGGAAGAGGAGCTTGCGCGTGAGGGCGTGACCGTCCACGAGACCGGCCGTGGCGGTGATGTCACTTATCACGGGCCTGGCCAGCTCGTCGGCTATCCCATTATCGACCTGAAGCCCGATCGGTGCGACGTACACGTGTACGTGCGCGACCTTGAGGAAGTGCTGATTCGGGCGATCAGCACATTCGGCGTCACAGGCACACGCGTGAAGGGCTTGTCCGGGGTGTGGGTCGGTGAGCCCGGTGGAGAAAAAAAGATCGCGGCCATCGGTGTGCGCATCAGCCGCTGGATCACCAGCCACGGTTTTGCGTTGAACGTCGCCACCGACCTGCGCCACTTCCGCCTCATCGTGCCCTGCGGCATCGCCGACCGAGGCGTCACGTCACTTGAACAGGAAGTCGGTCACGCGGTTCCCATGCCTGAAGTCGAAGACGCCGTTGTCTCCGCCTTCAGGCACGTGTTCAGTCGGTAGCCTCCGGCTTATGTCACCTTTAGTGCGGAGACGATGTCCTGCGCCTTTCGGCGGTTGTAGTCGTCACACCTGGACCCTGCGGTGAACAGGTCGATCAGCCACCAGATTCCGCACAACCCAATGGTGATCAGCTTGACGATGCCGATGCCGATGTCGCCCATCCAGATCCGGTCGTAGTTGAACAGCGCCAGAATAGTGGCCGTGCCACGGTCCTTGCGCTCTGACCCGAACTGCGATTGAAAGATCATCTTCTTCGAATCGTCGAGCCCTTGCGTCATTTGCGCAATCTCAGCAGCACCCAGTTCAGCCATTCAGTTCTCCATCGGCGACTCCGCGTCGCGTCTGACCGCTGCAACGGCATGTTGCGCGGCAATAAGTGTGGTCGGCGCCATCAACCAATTGGCGGCCATGGACGCGTCGAGATTGCCGCGGACGAGCCAGGCCAGCGCACGTGACATCCCGCAGCCTGGGCACTCATGACCTGTCAGGAACATCCAGAGGCAACGCATCCCGCCATCGCCGGTCGCGGGATCGACCATCAGGCCGTACGCCACCGCAGCGATGATGATCAGGCGGGCGTCCATCACCGACCGTCGTCCGATCCACAGCTCTTCCTCTTCCACGCGTGCGGAGGGCTACTTGCATTCCATCATTGCCACGATGACGTCGTCCGAGACTCCCGCGGTCTTGAGGCCCACGAGCCCGGTCGAGGACGTATCAAACCTGCAACCCGAGTTCTTGATCTTCGCGAGAATCAATGCCGGGGATAACTTTGCGCCGATCAGTCCGATGACATCGGCATTCGTCAAGGTCGTTGCTGCCTGACCGGCAACGACTGCCTCCTTCCGACGCTCAGCCTCCTGGGTCGCGACCTCCATGCGTTCCTCAACCCGCTGCTGCGCGGCCGCTTCGCTTTGGGCCAGGTCGACCGCACGGAGCGTCTCGACATTCTTGTCAGAAGCCTTTGTGCCCTGCGCCAGCCTCAGTAACTCCCTCGCTGGGGCGTAATCGTTCATGAGAAAGTGGATCACGCCGACGTTGTAATAGGCATGCGCCAATGCCTTTTCGTTTGGTTTGACGAGGCTCTTGCACGTCTCCACATTTTGAATCGATGTGCTGAGGGCACCGCGTGTGTCGCCACCCTTGAGTTGGTTGTACGCCGCCTTGAGGCCGCACGCCCCGTCATCAAAAAACGTAATCTCCACAACCGATGTCCAGGGGAGATACAGCTGGGTCGCTTGTTCAACGACACTGCTGAGAGCGTGGTCCAGCAGTCGGTACGGGTCTGGATACTCCGGCCACCCCTGGTCGTCAAGCTTGTTTTCGAGGACGGGCGATGACTCCAGGACCTTTGCCGCAAAAATGCGCCCGGACGCCAACTCGACACTTCTCACTGACATCCGCACATAGGCGCTTGTTCGGGCAATGTACGTTCGGTGGACGGAGCCCTTGCGGTCCTTCCAGTCGTTGTAGACACGCTTTTGTTCCGTTGTATACCGTTGGGCGGATACAAACACCATGACGGCGGGGCCAACGATCCGACTCAACTCGGCCGCAGTCGTTCGGTCGACCGAGCCGCTGAGACTGAAGTTCTGTTCACGCAGGAGGGCACTCAGGCGTTCGCGCTCAAGGACCTCGACATTCTTGCCAACAAAGTGTGCCGTCAACTGGTCGATGAACTCCGTTGATCCTTCGCCGTTTCCTGGTCCGAAAGCGACTTTGTTCACCTGCAGGCCCAGCCCTGGCGCATGAGACACTGGCACTCTTAATGTGGGATTGCCGAACAGTTGCCCTTTGAGTGGAGTGGCGGCTGGTAGGGTGAGGAGAATTGTCACAAAAACCATCATCGCAGTGCGCATGGATTTACCTCGGTCCAAAAAGTGGTCGTGGGCCGTCCGCCCGCTACCATCCTGAGAAGTCAATGACGGAGCCCACCTACGTAAGCGCGGGTCGTCGGCAACACGTAGCGGCTACCCATCGATAAGGCATTTCAGTGATTCTCGTGAGCAGCACTCTCGCATGAGCCTGACGAGACAGGGAAGACGACACGTGACGACAGCGGTTGTCGCAAGGTCCTCCATGCGATCCTGCTTGTCGCATGTGAGTGTCAACGAATGCGTTGGCGCTTGGCGCTTGAGGGGCGGCGCCTTGTCACCGGACTGCGCAGGGCACTGAGGCGTGTTCATCGCGCTCAGCGCGTGTGATCCCGCCGACTTCGCGTCAGTTCAAACAGGCAACGGCAGCTTCACGGTGAGGTTTCCATCGCGCTCAGCGCGTTTGATCCCGCCGACCTGTTGCAGCAGTGATTGCATTGTCTGTGGCAGAACCGTTTCCATCGCGCTCAGCGCGTGTGATCCCGCCGACTAGATGACACCATGTTCTTTCGGACCTGACTTATGTCGTTTCCATCGCGCTCAGCGCGTGTGATCCCGCCGACCGTGCACGTGAACGACCTCGGCTACGGTCGCGTCTGGAGTTTCCATCGCGCTCAGCGCGTGTGATCCCGCCGACACGTTCACGTTCGCAGGAGAGCCCCGCCCATAACCGCGTAAGTTTCCATCGCGCTCAGCGCGTGTGATCCCGCCGACTCAAGTGGTACAAAAG
>ENA-ORBV01004763-ORBV01004763.1-microbial-mat-metagenome-genome-assembly--contig:-NODE-4763-length-25684-cov-12.239466_pt1 | contig 25684 bp, 22 predicted proteins | sample MGYA00237777_ERZ505514 | MGnify/ENA primary metagenome ERZ505514 (study PRJEB26160, sample SAMN06269048) | microbial mat metagenome | isolation source: Oligotrophic lake microbial mat | place... | reverse complement strand
TTATAATCCTTATTATCTCTAAATTCATAAATATAAAAAGAAAAAATATCATTGGAATAAGAAAGAAAAATCGGAATAACTTTTTTCCCAGTTTTTTTAGTCCAAAGTCGATAAGGATAGTAAAGCTGGCGAATCAAAAAATCATCTACATCTTGGTTTTTTGCTTCAATAATTGCAAAAATATCATCACCTTCAAAACCTCCATCAATTTCACATTGAGAGTTATCTACACTTATCTCACAATGGGTATTCTCTTTAAAATTTTTAATAAAATAGCTAAATCTACCTGTTGACATTCGTCCTGAAACAGTAAACCAGACTTCCTGTCCGAGCAGATCATCAATGATTCCAGCATTATAAGCACAGAGAATAGAGGATGCTTCTGAGTAAATATTTATTGGGTTAAGAGTTTCAATATTCTCTGGGAAAGGAATTGCTTGAATACTTATTGATTGAGATTGTTTTTGGGGGAGATCTTTATAACTTTCAAATCTTCCAATAACATATGTCCCTCGTGAGTCTGGTTGAATAGTCAGATGATTTTGTCTGAAAATACTGGGTAGCTGGATATGATGATCGAATTTGGTCATTAATCGAGCTTCACGTAGCTTATTTATATCTTTTGCAGAAATTTTATATAAGCTTTTCTCATTAATCTCATCTAGAATATTGTATGTCTCAAAAAGACTTTCCCAAGCAATATCATTTTTTGTTTTGTTTGACATCATAATCACTAAAAATCAATACTTCGTTTATTTTGCCTCGACTTGTTCCAACCGAATTAATATGTCTACTCGCTGTAACTTCAGTAATCGTATAACGGCTTCGATCATCATAAAGTTCTTTTATGAAGTCTGTTGCGGAATTACTGATTAGAAGCCTACATCCTTTATCAACTAGCTTATCGCAAACTTGCTGTAAACGTCGTTGCTCATTTTTATCAAAGCCATTTAAATCGTAACCTGTAAAAGATGATGAATCAGATACAGGATCGTAGGGAGGATCGAAATATATGAAGTCTCCTTTTTTTGAATTAGAAACCGATTTCTCAAAATCAAGGTTTGTAATTTCAATATTATTTTCATTTAAATATTTGCTTATTGCTTTGATAACAACTTCATCAGCAACCATCGGATTTTTATTGTCACCGTAAGGAACGTTAAATTGACCTTGACTGTTAACTCGAAACAAACCATTAAAACAGGTCTTGTTTAAGTAGATAATTCTAGCTGCTCTTTGGACATTAGAAAGCTCATTAAAGGTTGATTTGCGGTCTAGTTCACGCAATTCATAGTAACGGTCTTTAGATATATTCTTTTGATATTCTCTAGTTAAAGACAGGAGTTCATCTGGATTATCTTTAATTGTCAAATAACAATTAATTAGCTCTTTGTTAGCATCATTAATCACCGCTTTTCTAGGTCGTAAATCAAAAAGAAAAGCACCAGCCCCTACGAATGGCTCAAAATAGTTGATAGAACTAAAATTTTTAGGTACATATTTTCTTAGAGATGGTAAAAGCTGCCTCTTTCCTCCTGCCCACTTTAGGAAAGGACGTAAAATGTCGTTTTTTTGTGGTGATCTGCGCGGAGACGTAAATTTTTCAGGCAAACAAGTTTCATTCATTGTAGTTTCGGATATATTCACAGAAAATTTCACGTAATTTAAAAATTAAAGACTGATTAGTACAGCAAAAGGATCACTATGTCTAAATATTTTCTACTTGCACCTGACTACTTTTTTGTGTAGGATATGTCATTAATGAGTCTTATCTATTCTACTATCTATAGACTATATGTCAAATCAAGTAGTGTTCGTTCTGGAAGATATTTCTAGTGAAGGTGAGGGACTTAGCGGTGTATATTCTTCGTTTGAACTAGCAAAACAAGCTGCCTATATGGTTATCGACAAAAATGAAGAAGTAGATGATACTCATATTAATATCTATGCTATTGCTATTGATTCTTTTGAATCTATTAGATCTGGTGAAGAATGTATTAGAGTTGCAGGATTCTCAGGAGAAGATGGCTGGTGGGAAGATTTACAAGATGCAGAAATCCTATCTGATTCATAAAAAGGTCTGCGCCTAGAGTCTTTGCACAGTAAATTTAGCCATTTTACAACCGATTTAGGATTTCTATATCAATGCTGAGAATTCACTATTAAACTCGATCGAATAAATATACCCGATCTTTTTGATAGCTTAACCGAAACTGTGGTGTGGTTTTGAGTCGATCGACCAATCCTTGGGCAAACTCAGGATTACTCAGCCAGCCAGGATGTTTGACATTGAGCAAAATATGCTGAAATCTCGTTAGATCGGTGGGTGGTGGCTCGGTAATTGCTAACTTGACCAAAGCCCGATGGGTGAGATGGGGGGCAATTTCTGCGGTTGTGAGAACGCTGCCTTTATCGGTTTGAACTTGTTCGATCGCTTCCCTAGTTGCTTGCCAAGTGTCCAAACCCTCCCAATATCGGCCCAGAAAGAAATGCGATCGAGACAAAATCAGAAATCCTAACAATGCCCAAAGGATGATCGCGCGATTGCTCCGTAGCCAACCACGATTGTCAGCCAAGCTAGAAATCACGACTAAGATCAAAAAAGGTAAGACAGGTAAAGAATACTGATGGATCACATCTCTCTGCGCGCCATCACTAGAGAGGATGTTCATCGCTAAAGCAGGAATGGCAGGAATTAATGGCGTAAGATGTCGGGGAGACAATCGCCAAATTATAGGAGACAGAGCCAGAGCGGCGTATTCTAATGTCCCGACCGAGAATATCTTACCCAACCATAAAACTGGATTGAAGATCGAATTACTGGCAATTTCGCTAAACGAATTACCCAAATAGTTATAGCGAGTGATGTGTCGCCCGACTGATGCGCCTTCGCCACCGATTGTGGGAATAATTACTTGAGTTGCAATTAGAAACCAGGCAATCCCAACTGATATGGCGATCGAACCACATAATCGCCTTTTCTCAAATAATACTAACCACAATCCGATCGAGATTACAGTCAAAGCCAGAGCTGCTTTACAACTAAGGATAATCACTAATGAACAGATAAACCATCCCACTCGTTCTAGTCGCGCAAATAGAACTGCGGCAAAAATTGCGGGGAGTGCGATCACCTCAGGATGGAAATCAAATAGATTGAGATTAAATACCAAGGGATAGAGCAAATAAACTGCTGCTAAAGTCAGTGATTGGGATGTCTTTAACCCTGCTTGTTGGGCAAGATAATATGTCGGTAATGCTCCGAGCGATAAGGCGATCGATTGAATTGCCAGCAACCAATGGACATCAGCAAAAACCTTATACAGTAAAGCAATCGGATAGAGAATAAATGCGGCATGATCGCCGAGGATGTGAAACTCGGTAAATGAAGATATCGGAGCTTCTCCTTGAGCAATCAGATAAACAGCCTGATCGAAAATCCCTAAATCCCAAGCCGTTGACTGAAATAATCCATGTTTTAAACTACTACATAAAAATAGAATCAACGCCGCGATCGCTACCATCCAAATTATTGCTTTAGACTCGCCTAATTGAGGATCTGGCTGTAGTTCTAGATTGACATCAGCTTCACTTTTCATTTTTTTTGATTCTGCGACATTGATAATCTTGTTACCCTCTCCCAGAAGGAGAGGGGCTAGGGGTGAGGGGCAAGTTAATAATCATAAGGATTCTTGGGTTCAGGAATAGGCGTTAATTTATCAGGTTGGATTGCGAGTTGGCGGTTACCGTCGATCGTCTCAGTAATTACCTTTCCTTCAATTTCTAGCCATTTGTCAGGTGGATAAGCAGATCGACTTTGCGTTAACTTTACTGGCAAGCCCACAGGATAGACATCAGCCGCGCAACAGGTGATCACGAAACGCGAAATCATGAAGAAGTTATCGGGTAGATTGCTAGTGTGGACGACAAAACCTTGAAGTTTCACCTTTTGACCTGTATAAGCATCTGGTTCGGGATAGACATCCAGCGTCCGCTTCCATTCAATTAGCGATCGCTCTTCTGGCTTACTATTAGAACGAAAAGATTCAGGCTTATTGCGGGTCATCGACAAACTATCCATCACGCCCCGATGTAAAGCCGTATCGCTAGCAAAGGGACGCGGTGTAATCAGTAATCCTGCGATTGCCACAAACAACAACAAACTGCTACTAAGCGATGGCATGATTAGTGTGAAGTGTTGCTCGGCATCAACATAGCGACGTTGCCGCGATATCCGCCACCCTTCTAAAATGCTGAGCGCGATCAGCACGAAACCAGAGGCAAAAGCCATCCACATGTAATTAGGATGAATCAGTAGATAAAGCTGCCCTGTGAACCACAGCTTAAACATTAATAGACCCCACGCCCCCATTGCCATTACATCTAGCCAGGGTTTGAGTTGAGACATCGATCGAATAGTTGTCATATTAGGGATTAGAGAGATTATCGAACATTTAGATTAATAAACAGACAAGCTAGAAAAGTAAGCTGAGCCGAGATCAAGAATAAATAGAACACAGCTCTTTTTTTGAAGATTGTGAGAATTAAGCCGATCGATTTGAGGTCAATCATCGGCCCAAATACCAAAAAAGCAAGGAGAGAACCACTAGTAAATGTTGAGGCAAATGAGAGTGCAAAGAAAGAATCCACAGTCGAACAAATGGATACAATCGCCGCAAGTAACATCATCGCCAAGATCGAACTAATTTGGCCCTGTCCCAGATTGATGATGATTTCTCTGGGAATGCCGACCTGAATTACCGTGGCGATCGCACTACCTATAATTAAAATCCCACCTAGTTCGCGCAACTCCTTTACCGAATTTTCGAGGAGCATTTGCAAGCGATCGACCAACGGTTTCGATTCGATCGGATCTGGGATATTGGCAAAAGCTGGCAAGGTAGCAACGCTTGACTGTAGGCTTTTTCCAGGTTGACCCAGAAAAAAAGTTCCAGTTTGCAAGAGATTAGAAGGTGATTGAGCTGCTGGTTCGGGGCTGTCCAAATCGCTGAACATATAGCGTGTCAGGCTGGGTTGGAGAAAAGGACGGATATCTTTTTGCATCCCGAAGATCGAACCAATAATCGTGGCGATCGACAATGACAGCACCACCCGCAACACGACAATTTCTGGTTGGTCGCGAAATGCTGTCCAAGTTGCCCAAATTACCACAGGGTTGATCGTTGGGGCTGCCAACAAAAAACCCATCGCCACCGAAGCAGGTGCGCCTTGCATGAGTAAACGCCTTGCTACAGGCACATTGCCGCATTCACATACGGGGAATAAAAAACCGATTAAACTCCCCATCAATGCTCCTAGGAAAGGATGCTTGGGCATCAGCGCGATCAGTTTTCGCTCTGACACAAACAACAGCAGCATACCCGATAGCAGCACGCCTAGGAGTAAAAACGGAATCGCTTCTACCAACAGACTCAAAAACAGGGTAAAAGCACTACTAAGTTGATTCATCTATATAACTAACTTGATTTTATGCATTGAATTTTGCCCGATCCTAGACTAAGTAATTTTTCTAGGTTAGCAGCAAAAAAATACTGGACTCGATCGAATGATTTATTTCTTGCTGGAGATTTTCGCTCTTCTCTAGTCTAGGTTGCGATCGAGATCGACTTGAGCCTTCTAACGTAGAATAACTTTTACATCGCCATAGGCATTAAAATAAGAGATCTATCATGAATCAAAATCTTAGCGATCTAGTTTCGCTGTACATCCCTTAATACGACAAGCTTGCAGTAGGTTAGCGGTTATGGATGATTTCGATAAGAGCAAAGTTAATCCTAAACAAAAGCTAGAGCCACCGAAGCTAAGTGACTACAGAGTTTCACCTGTGGAATTTACCGATAACTTTGCCAGTACCAACGATTCTAGTAACGCCCGAACTAGATCTGCGCCAGAAATCGGTGGTATTGCCTCAATTTTGGCGGAATTTGATGCGGCTACGCGCTCCGATCAATACTCTAGAGCTTTACAAAAGTTGATTCGATCGAGACAGAATGTGGTTCCAGACCTGATCGTGCGGCTGGAACAAGATGATATGGCTTTAGCCAAAAAAGCGACTCTAGCACTGGGATATTTGCGATCGCCTCAGGCAATTTCCAGCTTAGTCGAAGCTGCCCGAAATCCCGATCGACAACTGCACTGGCACGCTACGACGGCTTTAGCCTGCATCGGTAATAGAGAAGCTGTGGGCTGGTTAGTAAAAATGCTGCGCCATCGATCGATTCAAGTCCAAGCGGCGGCGGCAAAAGCTTTAGGTCGGGGCGGTCTGCCAGTCGTATCACCTCTGGTCGATGTCTTGAAACACGGTGATGATCTAGTCAGAATCCATGCGGCGCACTCCTTAGGTCAGATCAACTCACCTTTAGCAGTCCCAGCTTTGATCCAGTCATTGTCAGATCGAGTCAGAACTGTACGGTTTGAATCAGCTTGGGCACTTGCCCAGATTCGATCGCCACTGGCTTGTAATGCTTTAGCCGCTCGACTCACAGATGCCGATCTCAGCGTCCAATCCCAAGCCGCCCAAGCTCTACGGGCAATTGGTGCGCCATCCACCACCGCCTTAGCCACCATGCTCAAAAACCCCTCTAGCAATACTCGTAGTGTTGCTGCCCGCACTTTGGGGCAAATGGGCATCGATGAAGCTATTCCCCTACTGATCGATCTGATGCGGCACGATCCTTTCCCTGTAGTGCGCTGTGATGCTGCCACGGCTTTGGGTGAAATCGGTTCTTATGAGGCGGTGTTTCACTTATCAGCGATGCTCAAAGATGGCGATCGAGCTGTGCGTAACTCGGCGGCTCGTGCCCTACGTGAAATCAATACGCCTGAATCGATCGAAGTTTTGCGCGGATATAACCAAGCTGTAGCTATACCCAAGTACTCAGTCTCCAGTTCCGATCTGCCCACAGTGTTACAGGCAGCCATCCCCAAATATTCCATGCCCGATGATATGACGGTGCTACAGTCGGTTGAAGATCTACGTTTCTAGCTTGACGTTAAGTATGGAAAATATCGAAAGTCTGGGATTACAGTTAATCGCGATCGTGTTAGGGGCAAGTGTTGGGAGCTTTTTAAACGTTGTGATTTACCGTGTCCCTGCGGAATTATCGATTTTGTTTCCGCCATCGCGTTGTCCCACCTGCCTCAAACAACTCGCCCCCAAAGATAACATCCCGATTTTGGGCTGGTTTCTGATTAAGGGCAAATGTCGCTACTGTCATACGCCTGTTTCTTGGCGTTATCCCCTGATTGAGGGCATTACAGCAATTTTATTTTGGTGGGTATCGATCGCCTTTGGTGGTTCTACCCCTGTGCTGGTGATGCTTGGTTACTGCCTCCTCCTAAGCTGGCTGCTATCTTTGGCGGTGATTGACCTCGACACGATGACATTGCCCAATGTTTTAACCCAGTCTGGTTTAGTTGCAGGCGTAGCTTTTCAGAGCATGATGGTTTTGATGCCTGAACTCAAGCACACTAGTTGGAGCGATCGATTATTACTGAGCATCACTGGGGCAGTAGTGGGCATTTGGTTACTAGATATCATGCGCTTCTTGGGTCGAGTCTGGCTGGGCAAAGAGGCAATGGGGGCGGGTGATCCTAAGCTTGCCGCCATGATCGGGGCTTGGTTAGGCTGGGAAAAATTATTACTATCGATCTTGGTCGCGGCGGCATTGGGATCGTTGCTCGGTATCTTGGCGATCGCCCTGCAAAAACTCGGCAAAAAGCAAGAATTTCCATTTGGGCCATTTTTAGCGATCGGAGCCACTTGCGCCCTGTTTTTTGGCGATGTGATTTTATCGACTTACCTCAGTTGGTTTGGCTTAAATTAATTTACAGCTATGAGTGACTAGAAATGGCAAAAAATTGGCGTAAATAGCAAAAAATCAGATTAAATCAGCTTATTTATGGCTATTAATAAATAATAGATCGCACGGTGTCGATCGATTATTTTGCTAATTCCTATTGACAATGTTCCCTATAGGTCTATAATCCCTCCATTAGTGGTTAGACTGCGCTTTTCTAAGCATAAAAAAATCTATGTTCAGTAATCTGAAGGGTATTTTTGGTGGCGGACCGAAGGGCGTCGGCATAGAGATCAACTCCGAGCGAGTTAATATCGTGCAGTTGCGTCGTAAAGGACAGTCATCGTTCAAGTTGGTGAATCATGCTTCTGCGGTTCTGCCAGAAGGAATTGTGGAAGAAGGACGCATCAGCGATCCAATTCAATTAGGTGAGATCATTCGCAGCCTCATGTCAGAAAATAAAATTTCTGCCAAACGTGTGGCTACAGCCGTCCCAGGTCGCGAAACTGTGAGTCGCCTGATCAAGCTCCCCGCCGAAATTCCTGATGCTGAACTGCGTGAAATGGTACTAAACCAGGAAGCCAGCCTCTATCTGCCATTCCCCCGTGAAGACGCTGATGTGGACTATCAAAAGCTAGGGACGAGCTTAGATGACGACGGGATTGAAAGACTAGAGATTCTGATGGTGGCAACTCCTCGAGAAGTCACTGACATGTATCTCCAAGCAATGGAAATTGCTCAATTGAGTGTTGATATTATCGAAGTCACAAGCTTTGCCTTGATCAGGACGCTCAAAGAGCAGTTGAGTCGATATAGCTCTGCTGCCGAAGCCGTGGCGATTGTTGATATTGAGTATGAGTCCACCGAAATTACGATCGCCGTAGATGGCGTACCGCAGTTTTCTCGGACTGTCGGCATCGGCACGGCACAGATTCAAAATGCCCAATTGCGTGCGATCAACTTGCCGCCTCGTCGCAATACCGATATGGATATGCTGCAAGCGATGAATGTGCCAATTCAAACGATGGATACGGCAGGGCTAGCGGGCATGGTCAGCACTAACCCAGGTGATGCCGCAATCTTGCGGGTACTGGGCGACCTCGGTGATGAGTTGCGCCGTTCGATCGACTTCCACACTAGCCAATCGGCTGGATCGGATGTCGTTCAGCTTCTCCTCACTGGACCAGGCGCTTGTATTGGTCAACTCAATGAGTTTTTTAGTCAGCGTCTCGGTGTGGCGGCAATTCAGGTCGATCCGTTGGAATCGCTATCTGTGAGCACCGATCAAGAGATCTCACTCCAAGAGCGTTTGGGATTATCGATCGCTTTAGGTTTAGGTGTAAGAGAGGCTTAATTTTATGTACAGTTTAGATATTAATTTTCTGAGCGATCGAATCGATCCTGAGAAAGAGGCAGCAGCAAGCGTACCCATTCAGGATACCCAGTGGCTGATCTATGGTGGAGCGGTGTTTGGCTTGTTATTGGCAATCGCTGGCGGGGCATATTTTTATGTCTCTTACAGGGAAACCGAACTCCAATCTCAGGTAACTACGCTGACAGCCCAAGAAACTGCACTGGATGCCAAGTTAAAAGAGTTGGCGAACTCAGAAACAGTAATTAAGGCGATCGAAGATCAGACTAATCAACTTGTGACTCTGTTTGTTGGCGATATTCCTGCCTCCGCCGTGTTGCAAGAAGTCAGGCAACGTTTACCTATTGGCGTTCAGGTTGATAGCATCAATCAGACAGCTAAAGACATTACTCTGGTCGGTCAAGCAACTAGTTTTAACGATATTAACGATACTCTTCTCCTACTTCAGAGTTCACCATATCTCGATCCAGCTAAAGCCACGATTAGATTTGCCAAGCTCCAGCCTGAAAAACCAGATGTAAGAGTGACTTTAATCGATTTTGAGATTGGGGCAACCTTAACCTCAGAACCTGCAACTAAGTTGTTACCACAACTGCAAAATTCAGGTGCAGAAGGGCTAGTCCAAAGAATCAAATTGCTGCAAGAAAAAGGAGTAATGTAATGACAGCTAGTATTGGATCTTCAGATTTTGACGAAGGTGGATCGGGAGGTTTAATCCTTTTTGGTCGCCAAATTCCCGCTAAGATTTTAGGTATTGTGCTTGGGGCCATTGGTGTGATTGGTGCTGGATTTTTATATGTGAATAATATTCAGCCTGGGTTTGATAACATCACGAAGCTAGAGGGCGACATTACTGCCAAAAATACCAGTATTGGTCAAAAAACCCAACAGGTAAATAGCAAGGGCGACCTCAGCCAAAAAATTGATGCCGCCAAGCAGAGAAATCAGGCTGTTTTGGCATTGCTGCCCAGTTCTGACAACATCGATACTTTAGTTCGAGATCTTAGTGCGCGCTTCCCCGCCACAGTGAGTCTATCGAATGGCTCAACTTCGATCGAAATCAAGAATGTTCTAGAAGAGATTCGACCCGCTGCCGCGACTGCGGTGGCGGATGGTGCAGGTGCTCAGTATCAAACTCGGACGTTCAATGTCCAGTTCACTGCGCCCTATCCGGACGCGATCAAAATTATGCAAAACCTGGAGTTACTCAAACCTCAACTGGTGGTTAAAAACATCAAGATGATCAAGAGTACCAATGTTAAATTGACTCCAGTTGCTAACAGTAAGGTGACACCTGAGCAGCAGAGAGCAATATTGGCGACACTGCCACCATTGCTAACTATCAGCTTCCTGTTGGAGGCATATGTGCCATTTAGCGAAGCGGAAATCAAAGCCGCCGAAGCAGCTAAAGCCCCTGCACCTGTCGCTCCTGCTAAGTAGTAGAGGCGAGGATTGTCGGGAATTTCATCTAGACGTTTGATTACCTAATATTTGATGAATTTCTGCTTGAATTTATCGATCCAATAAGGAGCAAATCGTCTATCATGTTTCACTTGTTTAGTGGTTTAAGTGAGGAGTCTAAATTTATGATCATGAATCGTCAATCATTAGCGTGCTGGCTAATCGCGGCAACTGTCTGCCCTCAAGTTTTAATGCTTGCACCTTCAGCCCAAGCTAGTCGTGCTGCCAACAGTCGAATTACTAACATTAAAACCAATTTGGCTGGCAATCGACTCCAGTTGATGTTGAATTTCGCCAATAACAATCGACCACAAGTTTCGTACACCAATCAGGGGAAAACCTGGATCGCCACGATCAGTGGGGTGCAGTTAAAACTCAGTAACGGCAATGCTACCTTCGCCCAGACTAATCCTGCATCTGGCATCAGTTCGATCGAAGCAACTCAGATCGCATCTGACAAAGTTCAAGTCAGAGTTACGGTTAATGATGCTGCTGCGATTAAAAATTTAGTCAAATCCAGCAATGTTCCTAGTGGCATGGTGTTCAGCATTTCTACGAGTGCGCCTGTTGCAGTTAAGCCAAGTATCTCGAATAAGTTTGCTCAAGCCAATCCTAGAGAAGTAAACGTATCTAATCCGACTGGCAGCAAGGTAACGCCTTTGTTCCAGTCCAAAATCACGATCATTCCCAGTAACGATCGACTCAAACTAGCCCAAATTCCTCCTGCCTCCGCAGGGCGACCACTGCCACCAGCCTCGACGCGGGTTCAACCTCAGTTGCCTGGGCGCGTTCAAGGTGTTGTGCCACCGTTTCAGCGCCGACCAGTTCCACCTCCTGTTGGTGATATCTCGGTAAGTAACTACAACCTGCGGTCAGACATCATCGATCTTGGTAGTGCTGAGCGTGTGCCACGGATTTCGCTCCGAGAAGCTCCTGTGCGTGACGTACTCACTTTGATCGCTCGTGTCGCTGGCATGAACGTTGTTTTTGCCGATGACAGTGCGGCTCCAACCGCAGGGGCAACGGCTACGACAGGTGGAATCAACAATCGAATTTCTCTGGATATTGAGAATGAAACCGCCCAAGATGTCTTTAACAATGTTTTGAGACTGACTGGCTTGGATGCTAACCGCATGGGACGCACGATTTTTGTCGCCGCGAGACTACCAAACAGTGTGCGTAATATCGTGTCACGCAGTTATCGCCTCAATCAAATCACTGCCCCTGAAGCTGCTAACTTCCTCGTTGCCCTAGGAGCTGAGAGATCGGTTGTGCGGTCGCGCCCAGTTACACTGGCGACAACCACGGCGATCGGTGCTGCTGCGAGTTTGGTGCAAACCCAAACCAGCAACGAAACCAACGTTACGGTCGATCGACTTCCAGATTCTCCTGATGGGCCACCATTGTTACGAGGTTTGCAGGTCGTGGCTGAAGATCGGACTAATTCGGTTACTCTCGTTGGCTCGCCCAGCAAGGTGGAATTGGCAGCAGCACAGCTCGCACGTCTGGATATTCGCAAGCGTCAGGTGGCTGTCAACGTCCGAGTTGTTGATGTTAACTTGAATGCCACTCAGCGCACTGGAGCGAATAGTTCATTTGGGATCAATGACACCTTCTTCAATGTCAACGACGGTGTTGCCACAGTTAACTTCGGTGAAAATACACCTGCGAGAGGACCATCAACAGGTTTAACAGGTAGACCGATTGTGACTAATCCTAATGCAGGTGCACCGTTGTTTACAAACCCAGATGGTACTCAACTGGTTCGCGATCCAGTCACAGGTACATTTGTGCCCCAGACTATAAATCAGCCTGGTTCGCCTTTTAGTGCTAGTGGCAGTCCACTTGAGCCGGGTATTTCGGGCTTAACTCCAGCCCAACAAGCGGCAGGAGCTACGACTGGTACTGCGGCGCGTTACTACCTCAACCCAGGTGGACAGATCAATGCCAACTTGCCAGGTCTACCACCAGCACTCAAAAATGGTGCATATGCTAATACTCCACTGCTGTTAGATCCTGTATCTGGCAATCCTGTGATCGCGACTTCGGCGGTTGCTGCGCTCCCAGCGACGATTGGTCAGGCGGCACAGTTTGCTTACTCTTTGCCAGGGCTGTTCCAGTATCCTAAGCAGTTCTTGACTCAGTTGCAATTCCAAATCCAAACTGGAAATGCTAAAGTTCTCACCGATCCGACTTTGACCGTACAAGAGGGTGAAACTGCTGTAGTCAGTCTCGTTCAAGAAGTATCTCGCGGTATTATCCAAGAATTTCAGAATATCAACGGTCAAACCCTTTCGACTTCAAGAGTAAATATCGGCAACGCTGGTTTAACTCTGAATGTTAAGGTCGATCGAATTGATGATAACGGTTTCATCAACATGTCTGTCGCGCCTGTTGTCTCTGTGCCTGGTCGATCGATTCAGGTTAATCAGGGTGCTGGCTTTAACGAAGTTACACTGCTGATATCTCGATCGCTGAATTCTGGACAAGTTCGCCTCAGAGATAACCAAACTCTGATTCTGTCAGGTGTAATTCAAGACACAGATCGCGAGACTGTGCAGAAAGTACCTTTCCTCGGCGATCTGCCTCTGATCGGACAGTTGTTCCGCCGTACAACTACAGAAAACACTCGTAATGAGGTGATCATTATTGTCACACCACGCATTCTTGATGACAGCGATCGATCTCAGTATGGCTACACCTATCAGCCTGGTACAGAAGTTCAAAAAGTCCTAAACAACAACAACACGCCTTTTAGATAGACCTCACTCATTCGATCGCTAAACAAGACTTTCGTCACTGAAAGTTATACCGAGAGACACTGGATGCAGTGTCTCTTTTTTTGTCCAGATGCGATATGATAATGCAGTTAGGGCATATAGCTCAGTGGATAGAGCACCAGGTTCCGGTCCTGGGTGTCGGGGGTTCGATCCCCTCTATGCTCATTTAAAATTTGTTGAACAAATTCCTCCAAGGCGGTTTCTGGTAAAAAAATTACCCATTCCGAAGCCCCTAAATCCCCAATTCTGGGGACTTTGATTTCAGAACCCCCAGAATTGCGATGCACTGAGCTTGTCGAAGTGGGGGCAGGGGACTGGGTAGATTCTTTAAGGGAAATCTCCTAATTCTCGCCTTGCCGAAATTTTCGCCCACACCGCCGCAGATTTTCGTGATTGCTCTCTGTTGGGATTTTTTTTGGCGTGCAGGAAGAAATTGGTTAAATCTGCGATCCATTCAGTCAGAACAGATATGAGATACTAAAAATTAAACATAGGGCTAAGGTCATGACTTTTACTATCGACCCCTCTACACATCCTGTAACGCTACCCGACCACACACAACTACCCGAATCGGATGGCACGTTTGTGAAAAATTTCCAAGAACATCCCCAAAGTATCCTACTTACAGATTCACTCACACCTTTCCTGCAACAAAGATATCCCGACGGACAATATGCGATCGGGCAAGACTCTGGGATCTATTGGCGCATGACCGATCCACCCGAAAAAGGTGCAGAAGCCCCCGACTGGTTTTATGTACCCAATGTTCCGCCCACCCTAAATGGCGAACCGCGACGGTCTTATGTGTTGTGGCAAGAATTTATCGCACCCCTGATTATTTTAGAATTTGTCTCTGGCAATGGCTCCGAAGAGCGCGATCGAACACCATGGACAGGCAAGTTTTTTGTTTACGAGCAGGTGATTCGTCCCGCATTTTATGGCATCTATGAAGTCAAAAAAGGCAGCGTAGAAATGTATCGACACGTTGCCAATCGGTTTGAACTTTTGCCAGCCAACGATCGAGGTCACTATTCGATCGAGGATCTAGGCGTAGAAATTGGAATTTGGCATGGACGCTATCAAAACCTAGAACTACCTTGGTTGCGTTGGTGGGATACAGCAGGTAATCTATTGCCCACTGGTTTTGAATGTGCCGAGCAAGAACGTCAACGCAACGAAATTTTGATCGCCCAGCTTCGCGCTGCTGGCATTGAACCTCAAGTTTAAGACTCGAAGGGTTCAAAGATAATTTGCTAACTCCTGTGTGGCTTCATCTGCCATGCGTTGGCGCAGTAATATTGGGGTAATCACCTCCTAAAATATTCAAAAATTATAGTTAGCCCTTAATAGGAGATTACCGATGGCGCAGATTAGCACTCGCCTTTACTGGTTGTTCCAATCACTCATTGCTTTTATTCCCTATCTGCTGGCAGGTTTGCTGGCGGGTACGCTCGTTCTAGCACTAGGTGTTTTCATCGCTCGTTTCCTTCTATGGGATTGGTTGTTACCTTTTGAAAAGTCATGCTTGTTAACTCTCAAAGAATGGTCTAATCCGACTCTAGACCGATATATGCTGGCTCTAACTTGGATGGCTCAGGGCGAAATTACTATTCCTATACTCATTGCGATCGTAGGGATTCTGGTTTATCGCAACGAGGCGGTTCCAGCTCTGATCTTGGCGATCGGGCTAAGCGGTTCATGGCTGCTTAACGGCATTTTCAAGTCTTTGTTTCGACGCAAGAGACCTGATTTATGGGCATCTTCTAAACGTCCGATGGATTACAGTTATCCCAGCGGTCATTCCATGAGTGCAATTTCCTTTTACGGTTTGTTAGCGGCGATCTTGACGCAGTCTCTGAGTATTCCTTTATGGCTTACTGCCCCATTAGCAGCGTTTTTAACCTTGGGAGTGGGCTTTAGTCGAGTGTATTTTGGTGTGCATTGGCCGACAGATGTCCTGAGTGGATGGGTCGCTGGCGGCATATGGCTTGCCTCATGCTTGTATGGACTAGTTCAAATTGGTGGAATTTAAACTGAGATTGATGGTCGATCGGTAGAAACGTTGTCAGCTTGCTGCGTAAAGCCATGACTATTGCTTGCGTCAGCGAACTTTGCCAATAGCTCGGGCGTAGGTACGCAAATCCAAAGAGCTTCTGGAATCACTTCAACCGTGATTGGGGTGATGCCTAGATATTGTCCATCTGCGTGAACTTCTAGCGGTGGATAGCTTCTAATCTCAATCTTAGCCGCTAGATGAGTATTGAGCCGTTCATGGGGCAGGCGTTCACCTCGCATAGCTTTAAAGAAGTGACGCATATGATCCCATTTGGAGGGGTTATCAATATATATTACGTCCAGCTTGCCATCATTCATTTTTGCGTCAGGCGCTAAGGCAAATTGCACCCCATAGCGAGAACTGTTACAGATGTTGACTTGCAAGGTGCGTAAACGGCGCATCCGTTTGCCATCAAAGCGCAAGACCAAGCGGTGCTGTTTAAACTGCAAAAAAGCCTGGATACCTGAAAAGAAACTTTTAAAAGCGGCTAAATAATTTTTCTTGATTCCTTCTTTGACTTCATCTCCCCAAGGAAAGAGTGTGGCTTCTAGCCCCACGCCTACCACTTCCATAAAGTAATGATCGTTTGCCTTGCCCATATCAAACCGACCACGCTCTCCCTCTACTAGCGTCTGGATGGCTTGGGCTAAGTCACTGGGAATATCTAAGCTAGCGGCAATGTTATTGCGTGTTCCTAGCGGAATAATGCCTAGCACAGTTTGAGTATGCATTAATCCTCGTGCTACGGCTTCAATTGTGCCATCGCCTCCCGCTACAATCACAAGTTCAGCGCCAGCTTTGGCAGCCTCAGCCGCAAGCCCTTCACCATCTTCATCAGGTGAAGTCGTGCAAAGTTCAGCTTCAATACCTTGATTTTGCAAAGCATCGACAATTTCAGTTAACAGATCGGGTTTGTCGGCAGGGCCAGAAGTGGGATTGATGATGAGTCGGGTATTCATCTCTGTCGTTTTCCTATTGGTTTGAAGTTGAAAATATGGTGGAGGGGTAGGATGAAAGCCTGCTCATGCACACTTGATTAGTATAAGGTCTACAACTTATTTTCAACTCGACACCTTACCCCAATGGGATTAATCCTAAGTCATCTCGATCTCTTCTCAGTGACAAATAGTAGAGGAATCAGCGCGATCGAACGTCCGATCGATGACAGAAAAAATACGCCCCATAAGCCATCATAGTGAGCATATTGAGCGAGAAAACTGCCAACAGTTGTGCCTAAAGCCCCGCTAATTCCTGTGATTGCAGCAGCGATCGAAAAAAAAGTAGCCCGATGCTGCACAGGCGCAATCCCAATCTGGATATTGTTGGTGCTGAGATCGATCGCGCTCCAAGTTCCACCCCAAATTAGATGGAACAAAGCTAAATAGATAAATAAGTGTGCTTGCAAAGGTGCGGTATTAGTGAGTAACCAAAATAAAGGCATGACCGCGATCGCGATCCCCGCAAATAGCAATAGAGTTCGATTCCCACACCGATCGATCGATCGTCCCCATACCAGCAACATCAACATATTTGCGCCAGTGTACAAGGTGTTAAACAAAGTCACCCATGTAACATCCAAGCCTAAATCATCCAGCATATAAAGATTGAAAAATGGCGCACTGAGATTCATCGCAAATCCCCACAGACCATAGTAAATCAGAAAAATCCCTAGGTTTCGATCGCTCAGGGTAGCCACTAAGTCATTGCGGAAGGAAGGATACTCCGATCGATCTTCTTGAGGATTAATATCCAGCATAAATTGCTGACATCCCAAGCTAAATAGCCCTGCCACAATGGCGATGCTCAAGACCATGCCATAGCCTGCGATCGATCCCTCTGTCGATCTCAACACCACCAAACTCGCAAGAGGCAAGCAGATCAAACTAGCCAAATTACATACTACTTGGCGAGTGCTATAGTACCTACCGCGCAATCGAGACGGTACTAGGGCGGCGAGCCAACTCATCCACGAAGCACTACCCAATCCCCCTAGAACATTGGAGCTAAATACTAGAGCTAGGGTCAAGTACACCAGTTGACTGGGGTGATCGGCATTAAAAATAATGCCTAAAAGCAGTAGCAGCCATAATAGCCGTGCTGGTAGAAATATCCAGAGTCCATAAGAATGACGGCTGTCAGTGCGATTGGATAGCAATGCTCCTAAAGGCTGCAAGAGATTTGCCAGCATCGGTAAAGAAGCCACCATGCCAATTTCGATCGGATTAGCCCCTAGATCTAGTAAAAAATTGTTGAGTAAAACCCCACCAGTAATACTACTAAAGGCTGCTGCTAGCAATCCGTCCAACGTGGAAGCCTCAAGGCTATGACGCACAGAGACTCTGGATGTTACTTTGGGTGAGACCTCTTCAGTTAAAGAGATGCTTAGAGTGGGAGTATCAGAAAGTTCCAGCATCACTTTATGAAAACTGAATTGTAGCTGGCTAAATCAAACCCCAAAAGCGCAAAACACCTTGATGAGTCAGAATTTCGATCGCGATAGCAGCTACAAACCCAATCATAGCAAAACGACCGTTCCAAGTTTCGGCTTGAACTGTGAATCCCCAAAGCCAAGCATTTCGATCGACCAATATTTCCATCACTTCATCCTGAATATTCATATCAGTTTGTGGTGTGTTGATCTGTGACATATTAATTACTCCAAAATTTACTTATTCTTTGTACTGTCGCTATAGTAGTTTGCTGAAATCCATAAAACCATCTATCTAAAGAGAGAGATGATTTTAATTGGGAATCTTGTAAATGTGAATCATATCTCACTAACTAAAAGTAGTAAGAAGAAACTCTGTCTTTAGGAAGATACTAGTATCTTCCCATCCAAACTATGCTTGTAGCTAATCCTAATTCAAATAGTTTATAAAGGAGAAATCACGATGAATAGTAATAAAAACGTTGTCGAAACCGATCGAAATGATGCCAATCGCGATGCTATTTCTGGTGAGCCAGGAGCACATCCTATAGGCACTGGCGTGGGAGCAGCAGGTGCTGGCTCGATCGGAACGGTAGTAGGCGCAGTTGTAGGCGGCCCAGTTGGAGGAGTAGTGGGAGCAGTTGTAGGCTCTGTGATTGGTGGATTGGCAGGTAAGAGCACCGCCGAAAGCATTAATCCCACCTTTGAAGATAATCATTGGCGCGAAAACTTCTCTACACGTTCCTATGTCGATCCGAGCTTAAAATACGAAGACTATCAATCTGCCTATCGCACAGGCTATGAAGGTTACGATCATTATGCTAATACTGGTCATAGCTATGATGATATCGAGCCTAAACTGAAGCGCGATTACGAGAAAACTCAAGACACAACTGGGATGGGTTGGGAGAAGGCTAAACATGCCGTGCGAGATGCTTGGGAGCGAGCTGCATCTTCTGTAAAGCACTAGTGACGCATTAGTGGCATTACATTTGTTCTGGACTCAAATAATCACTGATAACTCTAAATTTAAGGGAGCACTAAAAATATGTCTATCCAACTCGAAGACAGCAAGCGTACTGCAATCGCAGTAAAACTGGCTGAAATGAAATCCTTCCAAAATCTCCTGATCGCGAATGAGCAAGCCTTGCTCGAAGCCTCTCCCGATCGAGAATTGTCCAATCGATTTGAGGACTTTCTGCGCGATGATCGCAAGAACTTGGGTATTATCGACACTGTAATCGTGCAGTACGGCATTAAAGCTGAACCAAAACCTGAGATGCAGAAAGAGATCGAAGAAGTCGAGAAGATGATGAAAGATTCAGATCTCACATTGTTTGAGAAGGTGGCAAAGCAGGAATTGCTCAAGCATTCCCAAGTAATGTCAGGACTTCTGGTGCACAAAGCGGCTCAAGTAGTTGGTGCCGATATTGCCGTGGCAATCGCTCCTCTCAATACCGTTAACTTTGAAAATCGTTCTCATCAAGAACAACTCAAAGGGATGATGGAGTCTTTGAGTACTCTAGAACTAACTGGTAAGCCTGCTGACCAAGGACTATGGGCGAGGGTACAGGATTCGATCGCGGCTCTGAGTGGTATTGCTGGCGGCATCATTAGTCGTAGTGATGATGAACTGAGTATCCGTGACCTAATTCGCTTGGATCACACCAAGGTAAATACCCTATTTGCTCAAATCCTTGCCACCAATGATGCTCAAAAGCTAGAAGAGTATTTTGGTCAGCTTTACAAAGACTTGTCCGCCCACTCCGAAGCTGAGGAGCAAGTTGTCTATCCAGCACTGCGCCCTTACTACAACGATATTCAGAAGCTTTATGATGAGCAAGCAGAAGCCAAGCAAATGCTTGACCAGATCAAAGCGATGAATTGTGAAGATACGGTAGAATTTAAAGCCGCGATCGAACGGTTAATGACTGCTGTAACTGCTCATGTGAAGGAGGAAGAACACGATCTTCTACCTCGGATTCGCGAGAGTTTTGGGGACGAGCAACTAAAAACCATGGCGACAGAGTTCAAGACTGCCAAGAGCAAGATTCAGGATCAGCGACTAGCAGCGACTTCTCACTAGATTATTAATTTTTTTGGGACTTACACTATAGTTGGGTGTAAGTCCCATTTATTTATCTACGATTTTTCTCCTCAGCCCGCCTAATTTCTATGTTTTAATCCCTTACTGGTGAATAACCTTGTGGGCATTTTACATCGCCTGAAGCTGAAACATCAAATCCGAAGAATGGTATTTGCGTTGTGGCAGAGTTACTCTCGCAAAGCAATGCTTTAGTATTTGGATATACATTATTCCCATCGATTTTAAATACAAGAGCTGTATAGCTTTTGAGACCTTCTTTTTTCGCCATCCCTACTTGTTGAACTTTTAATAAATTCTTGGATGATATACTGATAGCCATTTTGCTCATGATATGAGAGGAACTTGGAGATTTACTGGTTTTGTTTGCCCAGATCGTCAAGTTGCATTGCCTCATGCTGAAATAGTTCGATCAATTTAGCAATATTCCCTTGTCCTTGCGGGGTAAATTGCTTGATCACACAACGTGGTTTGGTAGTTTCACTTTCGTCAACAGACAATAGCGTTCTGCCAAAACCGCCCTGACCAATTAGCGAGATCGCACGGTATCGATCGACTAGCAGCAACTGCGAACCACAATGCTGGCAAAGTTTAGCGTCACTGGGATTTTGTCGATCGCAATTAGGATTGAGGCAGTGGCTCATAAGTATTCCTTACTTGAACAGTTGAGGTGGTATTAACCCCACCTCTTTGCAGAATACCCCTGTGGAGAATTAAGTCAGCTACCTGAAACAGTTTTTTTCGATCGACCAGTTTAAGATTCGATCGATTAGTTTTCTGTTAGCCATCGATCGACCAGTTTGGTTGGAAATTCCTGCTCTAGTCTAAACGAAGAAGCATGATTAAATAATGAAGCTGTACTGCGAGTGAATAAGCCAAATATTTAAAAAGCCTTGAAAAAGTTATATTGTAATCGGAATATATTTACCCTTCCTACGCAATGCAAGACTCTCCGAACTCTCGTCCCACAGAAGGCTTAGAGATTTTTAGCGATCGAAGCTTTCCCGAATGGCTGGCGCAAGAGCAAATCAGCATTGGCTATACAACCTACCAAACCGATCGATTAACTCTGTTAGGCGTAAACTCAGAGACTGGGAGGTTTTCGGGGTTTGAACGCAGCTTTGGCAGAGCGATGGGACTGTACGTTCAAGAGAATCGTTTGTATTTGGGAACGAAGTATCAAATCTGGCAATTTGAGAATGCTTTGGAACTAGGTCAATTGCATAATGGCTATGACAAACTCTATATCCCGAAAGTTGGATATACCACAGGCGATTTGGATGTTCACGATATCGTCATAGATGGGAACGGACAGCTAGTTTTTGTCAGTACGATGTTGAATTGCTTGGCGACCTTGAGTTCCAGCCATAGTTGCAAGCCGCTCTGGAAGCCTCCGTTTATCTCGCGGGTGATTAATGAAGATCGATGTCATCTCAATGGTTTAGCATTAGTCGATGGCTTCCCTCGCTATGTCACGGCTTGCAGTCAGTCGGATATTGTCGATGGTTGGCGCGATCGACGTGTGGCGGGGGGATGTGCGATCGACATCCAAACTAACGAGATTTTGGTGCGGGGTCTATCGATGCCACACTCACCACGTTTTTATCAGGGCAAACTCTGGTTGCTCAACTCTGGAACGGGCGAATTGGGCACAGTGGATATGGCGGCAGGAAAGTTTGAGCCTCTAGTTTTCTGTCCGGGATTTTTGCGGGGATTGGCTTTTTGGAAGAACTGGGCAATTGTCGGACTGTCTAAACCACGACATGGCGATCGAAGTTTTTCGGGTTTACCTTTGGATGAAACTTTGACCAAAAAGGATGCCGATCCGCGTTGTGGCTTGATGGTGATCGATCTAAATTCTGGCGCGATCGTGCATTGGTATCAAATCGAGGGCATCGTAACGGAACTCTATGATGTCCAAGTGTTGCCAAACGTGCAACGCCCGATGCTGTTGGGATTCCAAACCGAAGAAATCGCGCAACTGATTTCGATCGCTCCTGCCGATCTCGCTCCCATCTCATCCAATCCAATTCAACTCTCAACTCCATCTGCTCCAACCCAAATCGAAGCTGACATAGTGCCACAGACCGAGACCATAGCGCATGAATCAGTGCATAAATCTTCGATCGATTTGGCTCAGACCCAGCTCGATCGAAGTCGTTTATTCAAGCAGCAAAATCAACTATCAGAAGCTGAAACTTGCTTGCGGGAGGCAGTTCGGATCTATCCTCAGTTTTGGGGGGCTTGGAATAATTTGGGAACCTTACTCCAAAATCAAAATCGCCTAGAGGAAGCCTTGCAGTGTTATGAGATCGCAATTCTGCATAATCCAACCTTTGCCGAATCGATCGCCAATCGAGCTAGTCTGTGGCAATTAGACGGAGAATTAGAACGAGCTAAGACCGACTATTTGCAAGCGATTCAACTTAAGCCCGAATATGTGCCAGCCCACTTTAATCTCGCGACGATTTACTACCAACAGAGACATTTTGAAGCGGCGATCGAACACTTTCAGAAGGTCGTAAAGCTTCAGCCCAATTATCATGAAGCTCATTTTGCCTTAGCCCAAATTTTGGAATATCGCGATCGATATGAGTTGGCAGAGCAGCACTATCAGTTAGCCGAGCAATTCAGTCCGAATCCTTTACAAATATCGTTGGTAGTTGCGAATTTACGACTGAGATTTTGTGATTGGCGCGAGTATGAAAAACGCACTCAGGATCTAATCGCCATACTTTCAGATCCGATCCAAAGGCAGCATTGCTATCTAAGCCCGTTGGCTGCGAGTAATTTCCCCATTCCTTTAGCTTTGCATCGAGCTATGGCAGAAGTTAGAGGCTATTCACTGGTGCAACAGGCTACACAACTGCAACTAAAACATCCGTCGCTGAGATTTAGTCACGATCGATCGATGCGCTCGAAAATTCGGCTTGGCTATATCTCTCCCGATTTCCGCGAACATGCTGTAGGGCGGTTAATTTGTGAGTTGTTTCAACATCACGATCGAGAACGATTTGAGATATTTGCTTACAGTTGTGTAGATGTTAACGATCGAATTACCCAGCAAGTTCGATCGGGTTGCGATCGATATATCGATTTATCGGCGCTCTCAACGGCTGATGCAGCTAAACAAATTCATGGGGATAAAGTTGATATCGCGATCGATCTGGCAGGTTATACAATTGGCAATCTCTCGGAGGTGTTAGCTCTCCAACCCGCACCGATTCAAATCCAGTGGTTGGGATATCCCGATACGATGGGCGCACCGTTTATCCAATATATCTTAGCGGATAATTGGCTGATTCCATCTGAACACACTTCTCATTTCACCGAAGAAGTAATCTATCTCCCTCATACTTTTGTCTCGTCACCTTTACCAATTCGCGATCGACCCTTCACCCGAGCCGAACTGGGCTTACCAAAGACAGGATTTATCTATTGCTGCTTTAATTCCCACTACAAAATTAACCCGCAAGTATTTGATGTCTGGATGAGAATTTTAAACCAAGTACCGAAATCAGTTCTATGGCTGACTGATGGCGACGAAAGAGCCAAGCAAAATCTCCGTCAAGCCGCAATCGATCGAGATGTCGATCCGAAACGGTTAATTTTTGCCAGTAAAAAGGATCATGGAGATTATCTCGCCCAATTTCAAGTTGCCAATCTCTTCCTCGACACCTTTATTTATAATGCTGGATCGACTGCGGCTGCGGCAGTTTGGGCGGGTTTACCTCTATTAACCAAACTTGGCGAAACATATGCGGGGCGGATGGGGGCGAGTATTTGTAGCAGCGTCGGGCTGGAATCGATGATTTGTCAGAGTGTGGAGGAATATGAACAACGTTCGATCGAATTTGGCAAAAATCCAGCTTTACTCAAATCGATCGAATCCAAGCTCCAAAAGCACAAAGAGCAATTACCACTTTTTAACCTTGCCAAATTTGCCCGAGATCTAGAGTCGGCTTACCGCAGGATCTGGGATAGCGATGGCAACTAAAACACGGAGATATTGGAACTCGATAGAGCAGGACTACCAGTGAGTGTGGCGATAATGGAACTCGCGCCCACTTCATTACCATCCAGCCAAACAAGACTCGGATTTCTGACCTCCGTAGTTAGTAGAGGTTGAAACGCGATGCTTAGTTTTTAATCTCTACAAATAGGCTTGAACCAAGAGAATTACTTCTTAACTTTCTGCTGGCGGCGCAGCTTTCTAAACGCATACATCCCAGCTAGACTGGCAATCCCGATCGCTGGAGAAAACTCAAATGGTACGGGAGTGATATCTAAAATGGTGCTAGCTCCAGTTAGAGAGCCACCAGAACCACCAGCATTGTTGAATGTCAGAGTCCAAATTCCATTGGGATCGACTCCGTTGAATCCACTAAAGTCAAAAATAGTAGAAGCTGGAAGCGAGCCTGAAATAGTACTTTGCCCAGAGGGAGCGAAAGTGCCAGTAAATGAGCCTGCACCAAGAATACTGTCAACATTGGTAGCACCAAGATCGCTGAGCGTGCCGTTGAATGTCCCAGAAGCACTTGGACTTTGGAATACCGTTAGCACTTGCCCTGTGGGTGCTTGCAACACTGCTTCTAAATTAAAGAAGTTGGGATGAGTAAAGTTCAGAGCGAGTGTAACATTTTGAGTTGGTGGCGTGAGACCTATAACATTAAAGCTAAATGCAGTATCTCCATTTGCCGCGATCGAATTGCTTGAGGTACTAAATTGAGCGGCACTGGTGCTATTTGCAAATCCAAAAACTGTGAGAGCGGCTACGGTCGCGGTTAGATGTTTATGCATTTTGGGTGAGGTTAAATAATTGTGAGTTCTATTCGCCAATTTAATGAGACTAGATGAAGTAACTGACAGGAGTAAGAGAACCTTGCACGATGTTGGTGACTTCGACCACCAGATCGCTACTGGCACTGAATGCGGCAGTAGCATCGTTGACCGCTAAGTATTTTCTACCCTGCGTCCAATCGAAGAATGTTGCCTGATTTGCCCCAAGTCCCACGTTTGCAAACGCTGCGGTTGCGGCAAGAGAAAGAGATGTCCCTGCTACCGAGCCAGCATTAAATAATCCACTTGGGATGAAGGGTAATTTGAATCGATCTCCACTTGTCTGGTCGAAGTCGCGAATGGCATCTGCTGCGGTGGCAATGGAATCTGTGAGGAAATCGTACTGAAATACGTCTGCACCAGTTCCGCCAACTAGAATGTCTCGTCCTGTACCACCATTAATTGTGTCGTTGCCTGCACCGCCATCTATTCGATCGCTGCCTGCTAATCCATTAATCGCGTCGCTAGCTGCTGTACCTGTGAGGATATCGTTCCCAGAGGCGCCACTAATATTGTTGGTGGAGGTGTTGAGCAAGACTGAGACGTTGTTGGTGTTAAGGTTCGCGGTCGCCAAGTCGGGCTTGCTATCGCCGTTGAAGTCCCCCACTGCCACGGAAAAGGGCTCGCTCCCCACGGCAAAAGTGGTTTGGCTGCCGAAACCGCCACTGCCATTGCCTAGCAGGACTGAGACATTGTTGCTGCCAGAGTTCGCGGTCGCCAAGTCGGGCTTGCCATCGCCGTTGAAGTCCCCCACTGCCACGGAAAAGGGAGAGTTCCCCACGGCAAAAGTGGTTTGGCTGCCGAAACCGCCACTGCCATTGCCT
>ENA-ORBV01004762-ORBV01004762.1-microbial-mat-metagenome-genome-assembly--contig:-NODE-4762-length-25687-cov-11.465404_pt1 | contig 25687 bp, 23 predicted proteins | sample MGYA00237777_ERZ505514 | MGnify/ENA primary metagenome ERZ505514 (study PRJEB26160, sample SAMN06269048) | microbial mat metagenome | isolation source: Oligotrophic lake microbial mat | place... | reverse complement strand
GGCCTTTTAAAAGGTTCTTTTTGGACATTTGGGCCGAGTTTGCCCCTCGTTAAGGGGCTTTGCCTTCTAGACTACCGTAGCGTAGGGCCTTTGCCCATGCGCATGCGTCAGTGGCCGTCGGACGAGTTGTAGACGCTGCATGAGACAACATTCACATTCACATGTGGGCTTGATCACTTACCTGTAATTAAAACCAGCTCATCTCCAAGGTAAAATTGATTGAAAATGAAAATGTTGTTAAATAGAAGGTTACAAGGATAGAAACATAGATGACTCCCAAGAACTTTCAAATCCACTGTTTGGTGTGCACTTGTGCTGACATTCACGATGACTGCTCACTCTGTGAGGGTTGATCAAGTAAGCACTGAGCTGGAAAATCATTACATGCTTGAAGAAAATAAGTGTCCTAAAGACCTAGAAAATGAAGCAAAAACAATTTACAGTCATGACAACAAACAGCAAGTGTAAGTGATGTTGGCAAAAACAATTCAGCACGAATCATGTTATGGACAACGAAGAGGCAATTAGTTATAATCTGGGGCACAAAGGTTTTTGAGATTGAAACAGTGTGGAAGAGAAATGACAATCTATTTGTCTGTAAGGCATGTCTAAAACCAAGTTGCATGGAACAAGACCGGGTGGCCTAATCTTGATGCAGAGAAATGTTGGAAATTGTTAGCCCACAATCATCAAAGACAAGCCAATTTTTAGCTGATCATAATTGAAACAGATGGTTATCAAACAGAAAGCAATGTAGGCACAACTTTTTCACTTGTTTCTTTGTAGAGACTATCATGGCAGCATCCGTTTGTTCATCAATAACTTTTGGTCACATCATGTAGTTAAGTTGATGCTGGAGAACAGATCTGTGGAAGCTTTTTTACATCTTGATAATTTAATATGGATCCATGAGACAAAAGATGTCCTAAAATGCCCCAAAAGGTGTATGTTGTAGGGCTACCCTTGTATTTGGTGTGATGAGAGGAAGATTGCAAGGATTGTAAGAATTTACAATACAGAAAAATCTTAATGTTTGTCACGTTGTTGTAGTCCAAGGCAGGGATGAACAATAGAACATCTACAAAACAGCCTAAATGTTGCTTCCCTGGCCCATAGTCTGTGTCTGCCAAAAGGTGACAAATGAAAAACTCAATCAACTTATGGGAAGTAACATCACATTCATCTGTCAGAGATGATGAGTATGGCATGTAAACAAACCAAAATACAAAATGTTGTGTCTTGATTGAAGACATCAATCACATTGGGCAAAAGACATGTGAAACAAATGTAATTGCTTTCGGAGAAGAAGAAAAAACATCAAGAAGAAATGCATAATTGTTTGGAAGCTCCAAAGTGCTTTCTGGTGTACATGAGCATCATTTTGTATGTAGATATTCCACATATCAAAGCTCCAAAAAATCTGCCTTGTTTCTGCAGGACAAAGACACGAAAGACAATCACATTGTGACAGACACTTTTAAGTACTAGTATGAAGCATTGATGTTGCACAAAGGCATACTGTACATATTTTTTGCAAAACACCACATGACGAACTTAGCTGTTTACCAACAATGAAGATAATAAGAGATGTTGGAAATTCATTTGGGTTTCTTTATGACTGTTCTGCACAAAACTGAAGAGGAATGTGCAGTAGAAAAATGATGTAGGATCAATTCATATGACATCTGTGTGACAAATAAATTAACAAACAGTAAGCAGCATTGTGCAACAGCAATTAACAATGTTGTATCCAGTTGCAACTTTTGCTGTTTATGCCAAAGAGTCATGCTAGTGCTGTGCTTAGAAGTGCTAGTAGAAAAGGAGCAGTCAACACAATCTCATATGACAAGATTTTTAATGCCAGGCATTCCACAGGGGCAGAAGTAGCCAGATGTGATGGTACTGTACAATTTAGACAAGGCTAGCAAAAGTCAAACCACAGCTTGTTATGAAAACACAAGTGAGATCTGAGTAGAAATGAATCATCTGATTTTTCTTGAAAGGTCACCTTGACAAGAAGGGGCCAAAGGTGGAGCATTGTTCAACTAATGACGTGATTGGTAATTTCAAACGCCAAAAAATAAAAGGTCAAGTTCGAGAAACACTACCCACTTATCATGGGCAGTGCAACTACTCAACTGCTTCCTTGAAATGTGCAATTAGATAATCCAACAAACATTGGCCTTTGAGGAGCACTGCAAACTTATCATCGATGCCACAACCAATCAACAACCCCCTTGAATCACATAATCAGGCAATCCAACATTTTGGGGGGCTTGCTTTGATCTGTCAGCCTTAGCTTTAGTTTTTCTCTAAGACAATGTTCTGGTGACCCAATGAAGTTCCCTAGCACAACAGAGTCTGTCTAGGTGAAACACTACGTTTATTTGATCCTTGAAATTTGCAACCTGCAGTTGATCCCAACTGCACAGTTCCTTCAAGTTATTTGAATGAGCTTTCATACAATTGATCAAACAAAATAGTGGACAACTAAAAATAAAATGTTTAATTTTCTATCCAAGTGATTTTTTTTAAAGCTTTTTATCCACCACAGCTACCAGGTCGGACACTGTTGCTTAGACCTGTAGTGATGGACTAAAACACCAGAGCCAAATTAAACCACGCAAGGAATGCCTTCAAAATGTACTCAAACTTCCCATTTTGGATGTCAAATGCTCCAAGAATCGTGTGGTTTTGGAATTGAGTGTTTTGGCTGTCTTTCTACTGCTAGATAGCTTCCACAAAGCAGAATTTGGTTACACCTGCTGCACTTTGGATCCTGACACTGAGATTCACTCGGATGCGTTTGTCTTTGAGGAAAGCTAACTTGACCGTTCTGAAAGCTTTTTGATTGGTTAATGACAGCATTCTCTTCCCACAAACAGCAGAAAAGAACACTTTGAGTAGCAAAAATGAATTCCACCAGGAAAGAATCCAATTGCATCCTTCAAAGTTTGCATTGAAGTGGGTTCTGCATTAGTTTGTGCACTGGTAGAACAAGTTATTAACATTGGATCAAAACGTGACCATTGTGCTAATTCTTTGTGAAATTTCATATTGCAAATTCCTGGCATGAATCCTTATGAAATTGTGTGTTTTGTGTGCAATTGTCATGGACTTAGTGCTCACTGCATTCATTTGGACTCTCTGTGATCCTTATGTGGACTCTGTTTGCACAAAGCGTTAGCACACCATGGGCATAGCAAATGAAAGTGCTGTCTTCAGAAAGTGAAATAACAACATGACAAACTATGTTTCAGATCAATGCTACGTGCACTTATTTTTGTGCAATTGTGAACCAATGGCCACAGCTAGCTCAGATCAAGGACCTGTTATTGGAATGCATCCATCAGGCATCCACAGTGGAATTGCATTCTAGATAGCTGCTGCTATCAACATTAGCAAAAATGAAGGCCTAGCTGGGATGTCATAAAATGTGTGTTTCTCCAAACTCTTGAAACACTGTGATGCTGGTTACCCAGTTTGGCCGGTTCCACTGCAGAATTTTGACAGAGCAAAATCTAAGGCATGGTAGAACAAAGTCAAATCCAATCAAACACCAAACACATTCATGCTTTTGAAGCACTTTGCTTCAAAGCAGAGGCCATTTAGCAGCATGTGGCACAGGGCAAACATGCTCACCATTGGATGAAAAGGCTCTGTCACACTAGTGTCGAGTGGTCAACATCTGATAGGATTGCATTAAAAACCCGCTCACCCTTCTTGTTTTTGTGGGATTCAAAAATTACCCACCCTTCTCGTTTTTGTGGGATCTGAATTGTCTGATTGTGATTGAACTTTTTGACTGCCTTTCTTCTGCTGACTGTTTTTCTTCAGCTCTTTTGTCCACAAGACTAGCTTCTGCCAAACACAATTGTGAACATTGACCCAGCTTCACTCAAACATCAGAAAAAAAACACTCAGAGATTGCCGTCAAACAGCAGAAAGGAACAATCAATCAGAGTGCTGCAATGCAAAAGAATTTAGCAGGAAAGAAGTTGATCTCATTTTGAGCTGTGGATTCTTTATGGCACCTGATGCCAATTCTTCACAGCATCTCTTGTTGCAGATCTTGTCCTCGATTCTGCATGACCTGATGTTAACCTGTTTCTGAAGACTCTTGTGCTTTCTCAACTTGTGCAGTTAGTTGGCAATTATCATAGGAAATGAAAGCTGACTTTGCTGTTTCCAGAAACACTGCAAGCTGCCTGACAACAACCAACCAGTTTTTGTCCCCATGACCCCACTAGCTTTGCCATCATATGCCACTTCAAGCAGATGCACTTGCAAGCAGCACCATGACAAACACCAAGACAATGATAAGTGACCAAACAATGGAGATCATCCACTCCATGGAGGCGTCTTGTGAAGACCTGAAACCTGAGTCGCACATGAACATGACATCTGCAAAACTGGTGCCAAGTTGTTGCATTGGACAGCATCAACATTTTCTGGAGCAGAAGCAACATGATCGGGAGGAGAGCAGAAAGAAGAAAGAATCCACTGTTAGACACATGGAGTCACTGCCAAATTGTCATTGTTGTTCAAACCTTCCAATCAGTCGCCATCATCACAAACAAAGTTGGGAATCCACAGTCCATTGCCGCAATGCTTGCTCCTTGCTGTCTTCTGCAGCTTCCGAACTGATAGGGCCCTTGTCATTTTCAGAATTGGCCTCTTCTTTGCCGTTGGACTTGGCCTCTTCTTCTTTGCCGTTTGAGTCATTTTCGTTGTTCTCCTTCTCCGTGGAGCTCTCAGTGGATCTTGCAGGCAGTTGGGCATCAGTCCGTTGGCATTTCAACTGGGATTCCTTGATGTCAAGCCCTGCAGTGATTTGGGAGGTGTTGTGCTTCTTCAGTGGTCTGAGATGGGGCCTAACCATGGTCAATGGCGGTTCCCCCATGGGGTTCCCCCAGTGGTGGCTCCTGGAGTGGGAGCTTTCAGAGTAGGGACTTCGGCCGCCGCCACCTTTTTTTTGGCTTTGGCTGCCGCTGCCTTTTTGGCGGCTTTTTCGGCAGCGAGGGTGGCTTCTCCTTCCCTGACCAACTTTTGATCCTCTTCAATCGCTGGGTTATCAAAGAAGCAATGACCGACATCAAAAAGAACACAACCAAAGAACACGGCTCACTCCGTTTGAGGATGAAAGCCTTTGCATGAGCAAGGGATGCACCCACAGAAGATGCGGCAAATTGCCCACAGAGACTCAACCGTGTGAGTTTTTTGGAAGTTCAAGTCCCCCGCCTGGAGTCAGAATGTTGTCCCACACAATTCCAGCGGCAATGGCAGATTTGATGTTCTCAATGACCTTGTGGTTCACATGGAAACCATTCTTCTGATTTGCTCAACAACGAACAGAGGACAAAGAAAACTTTGCCCATGGAGTTCAGAATGATTTGCTCGAATGACGAACTGTCAGAATGATTCGCACCAATGACGAATGATGAATGATTTGCTTGGATAACAAATGGAGGATGAAGAAAAACTTCGTCCGCAGAGTTTGGAATGATTCCCTCGAACGACGAAACTTCAATCATAGAGTTCAGAATGATTCGCTTAAATAACAAACATTAGAATGATTTGCTCCAACAACCAACGTTCGACCGCAGAGTTTAGCCGTGCTGCAAATTTGTTTTGCCCTGTTGTCTTGGCTGTGAATGTTTAATGAGTTTGTGTTTTGTTGGCTGTTTTGTGTTTTGTTGGCGGTGTTCAATTGTCCACATTTTCAATCGCAAACCAGCACGCACTCATCGTGTGGACTTGTCCCAGAAACCACAATTCATTCCTGCCATGATTGTGGTGCAAACTCTTCGTGCCTGCCACAATGGGTGCCAGGCCAACCACAATTCCACATGTTCAAAGGGCCTGCCAGAATGAGCACCAGGCCAACCACAATTCTGCATGTTCAAAGGAATGCCACAATGAGTGCCAGGCCCACAACAATTCTGCACGTTCTTTTGATGCTCCAAGCCTTTAGACACTTCGAGCCTTTCAATCATATTTTCCGGAAGCCTCAAGTGCTGGGCACAGTCAAGCTTTCAGACCTCTCTTTCGAATAAAATTCTTCTCTTTCTTATCAAAACTTCTTTCATTTCATGTTCCCTTGCAATGCACACCTGTCTCTTTCGAACCATTGTAATCCCTGGCGTACTCACGGGAAGGCCAGCTAAAGGAGTAATGCGAAAGGTCCTTTTTGGATCAGCCTCATGTTCACAGGATTCAACCTAGTCACAATTGTGTTAATCATTGAGTTACTTATTTATTTATAATTTGGTGCGTGGGAAGAACCGCAGTGGTCGATACCTTAGTAGTTAAAGTGGACGATGTCAAAGTCCCCACAAAATAAAAAGCTTTCCTCCATCTTGCCGTGAATTGAATGGGGGCAAGGTGTCTGTGTCTGAAAGGCTGGGTAGGCAGAAGTCGCATCGCCGTTGCCAGTGTGATGCTGTGGTTGTCGTAAGATGCTTGCCAGAAACCCAGAAAAATCACCAGAAAGAACGTAGCTGCCCCAATCGTCAGGAAAAAAAGCCTTGTGGAATCAACGCGTCTTGTTGTCTCCCGAAGAGGCAGTTGCAGCAGCTTTGGGCGTTGCATCACTCACACAGAGTTTACAATTCAATTTGTGTCCCATAAATTTCTGGCGTCCCTCTTTCGTCAAAACCCACGGACGTTCCACCATGGGTGGATTGTGACGCACATGTTGACAATGGCCACACGCGAGCAAGGCCTTCCAATCCCCAAATTCATCCAACTGAAAACTGACGATGGGTTGGGGCAGCGAATCTTTCTTGTTGTTGTTGACATTGTTGCTGTCTTGGTTTTGGCTGGTTGCAGCAGTAGCAAATTGTCGATGCCTGCCATACATTCTTCTTGACGGACAAAGGAATCGGTGGTGATGATGATGCCGATGATGGAAGGCCTCCACAACAGCAAAAGAAGAAGCAGTGGGAAACGACCTAGTAGATGAAAGAGCAACGGCTACGAGACACCATGGGAAAAGGAACCGATTCTTTCTCGTACGAATCACCATGCTTGGTGTCATTGTAAACAACGTTGCTACAACACCGGCCATGTTCGCATGACAAGCCGCTACAGTGGTAGCTATTTGTCAAAGCATGTGTAGTGCCGGTACATGTACGGTAGTCGCCCCGTCGATCGAGTTTTGTGTATCATGATCATGATGTCTTGCGTCCCTGGGTGGTAGCGCAAATACAACGTTTAGTCGTGTTTCCAGTCCCGGATAGAAATCCTCTAAATAATTAACACGACTAAAAAAATAAATGATTCTTTGTGACATCATTTTATTTAAAGAACAATGTCTTAACACGATTGATACGACATTGCTAGTCTAAGTGCTCGCTGACAATTGTCACTTGCTGGCACTTTCTGACACTCTCTGACAGACTCGCTGACATTTTTGTCAGCGAGTTAACTCTCTGACAAAAATGTCAGCGAGATACAAAAATGTCAGCGACAAGCATTATGATACTCTACATGCAATCATGATCTTTGATGCTACATTATAGTTGTTATGAGGATATAAATAACAACAGCGGAAGCTCCCGCAATAGAAGTAGCATGATTCGATAAAAGATCAAGGCCATTGCGCAGACTGTTTTGATACCCAGTCGTCATAGCAAAGCAACAAGAGAGACAACAAACCAGCACATTCGATGATTGATCCGACGATGGCAGGAACATGCTTTACTTCTCAAATTGAGGCACGCGTCTTCTTCTTCTTCGCAGCAGGCTTCTTTACCTCTTCATCGTCATCCGATGATTGCCCGCCCATGTTTTCAGCCACACGCTTTGCCCGACGTGCCTGCTTGTACTCCGAGGTGGCTTTTGGATCTACCATACCTTGTAGCAGCGGAGGGACCTTCACACCAACTTTTTTGCGCAGACGGGTACTCCCCCTCTTGCCTTCTTCATATGGATAACAGCCAAACATTCCGAAGAAAAAATCTTCAAACTTGGTGTGGGGATAAACCACAATGTCTTCCTCTTCTTCAACCCCATCTTCGTCAATCAATTTTTCCGTCAATTCCATGACCGCAAAACGATCCTTTGAGATCTTGTTGGGTACAAATATGTGGAGAGCTCTTTCGCCGGAATAGAGTTGGCCTGTCTTGGCTCCAGTCCTGTTTGGGGCCTGATCCTTGAAGCCCCACATACCAAACTCAACAGTTGGAAAGTTCTTTTCATTCATGATCTGGGCCTTTTGCTCCCTCGTTGGCTTGGAAGGCTTCATGTAATAGTCGGCTCTGGTGCAAGGCGTGGACATATGCATAAGTGTTTGCAATGGGTTTTCCACACCTAGACACTGTGCACAACATAAAGGAATTGGTGTAAGAAAAATAGATGTAACACATTTATAGCACACTCGGAGCACATACCTTCTCTCGGACTAGATTATCCAGCTGTTCTTCTGCAATCGTTGGAGGTGTACCTGCCTTGCGCTTTGGCTTGCGATGTGCCTTGCGCTTTGCCTTTACCTTTCCCTTTGCAGGGCGCACTGCGGCTTTGTAGATCTTGCCCTTGCGCTTGGCCATGACCTTACCGTTGCCATTGCGATTAGAATCGTCGTCATCAGAATCCTCGTCAATCGCTTCAGAATCCTCGTCAATCGCTTCCTCGGCAATGTCTTCCTCTTCTTCTTCATCATCTTGATTGTCTTTCGCCGGATCAAAATCAGAATCAGACTCAGCAGAGGAATTGGAGAGAGAATCGAGTTTGCATTCAGATGCAGAATCAAGCTCTGCTGGATCCTTGTAAGTGGGAGGATGTTTTCGCATTTTCTTGCTTGGACGAGCTTCTTCTTCCGGCTCTGCTGGATCATTGACCTTGTGCGTGGGAGGATGTTTTCGCATTTTCTTGCTTGGACGAGCTTCTTCTTCCGGTTTGCGCTCATCATCTTCTTCCCATTGAGCAGGAAAATGCTCATCGTCCTCATCGTCATCGCCGAAGACTCCAAAGCCATCATCATCAAAGCCGTCATCAAGTCGTGCGACTGGATGCCTTTCCGTGTATGTCTTAAACTTTTTGGGCTTCTTGCGTGACGCAGGCTTGATCGCTGGAGGGACGGGAGGAGCAACCTCCTCAGCGTCGTTCAAAGCTGGAGGGACGGGAGGAATGTCGGGCTCCACTGAAGTTCCCGAAGGTGGAGCAACTTGCCTGACCCCAGCATGGTTCAAAAGTGGAGGATGCCACACGACGATGGCGCGATTGTTGCTCGCGACAGCAAGTTGGTTGCTCATTGTAGTGCTGTGGACTTCGCGATCGATGAAATCAGAAAAAAAGCCGTGCACAATGTGGGCAATGGACGGACCACGAGGAGGACCCTGCACGATGGGAGCTGGCTCGGGACCCTGCACGACGCGAGCTGGCTCGGCGACAGCCATGGTGGCCACTGGAACACGCCAAGAAAAGCGATTTGGACTCCAGGGAACAATAGCTGTTTCGGTGACTGCCGGGTTGTTCACCGCCAACATGGGAAGTTGCTGGCGTGGACGATAAATCGCTCTTACCAGCACTGGAATGCGCGTAACGAGGATGTCGCGAGGAGGCCGCCAAACAACGATGGCAGTTTCTCTGACTGGATTGCCCGGATTGTGGTTCACTGGAATGTGAGCGACCACACTGCAAAAAAATAGATGCGTGTTAGCAGACTGACATTGTTGTTTCAAGTCGACAAAGAGACTGAGTGCTTACCTTCCGACGTTTCCGCGGCGGCGACGGTGGCTGGGAGAGCGAGCATAAAAGGGACGAGGAATCCGCTTGCCATCGCGAAGAATCATGTCATTGGATCGAGTATTGAACCTCATGGTGAAGAAGTGTTGTTGAATTGTTTGAGAGAATTGTTTGAGAAATTTGAAGGCTTGAACAAAAGTGATTTTGTGAGAGAGTCAAAATGAACTTTGAATGTTTTTGGCAAAAATGTTTCAACGAAGAAGTTAGGTAGGAATTGTACAGAGTTCTACGCGAAATGTGTCTATTTCTGAACACCGTGATGTAGACTCCTACATTTGAATGATTCTGACTCCCTCGACCGTGGAAAGATCCCTTATGTAAATTTTACAATCGTGGAACGAAACCGCAATGTATGGTACTGCCTCGCGTGATCGTGTCTGATTGAAACTTTCAGCGTCCGTTTACTGCGTTGTTGATTCGCTAAGTCAATTCAACGTTTGGCTTGTCGAAATCTTTGAGTTGGTGATCGTGAGTTGGTGATCGTGTTGATTCGCTATCAACTTTTGGCTTGTCGGAATCTTTGAGTTGGTGTTGTCGAAATCGAAACACTTTGGCTTGTTCAAATTCAAAGGACTCGAGTAATTTACATTTTCGAAGATGGGTCCAGACTTTCAAGCTATCGTTGCAAGAGCCTATGCGGTTGCCGTAAAATCTGGCAAGGCAGATCCTGATGTTGACATTTGGAATCACCCGTATGATCCATTGGAAGACCCTGACCCCGAGGACTCTGATGAATCGGGACGAGATCTATTTCAATTTGGAGGCGACGTTTACATTTCAGAGAGTGAAGACCCAGATGATCCGAGAACTGTTGAGATAGAAATTGGTTCTGAACATTCAGACGATGATGTTACAGTTCAATTACACGACAACGAGGATGCAGAACCAGATGTCGTATTGGACGACGAGGAGGAGAAGGCCAACCCACCAAATTCAAACAACTCAGCAAATTTGAATCCTTCCGATGCTGATGCTGATGCTGATGCTGATGCTGATGCTGATGCTGATGCTGATGCTGATGCTGATGCTGATGCTGATGCTGACGCTGACGCTGACGCTGACGCTGACGCTGACGATGAAAAGGAGGAGGGCCCGGATGCAGATGACGACTCGGATGACAACAGCGATGAAGAGGAGGAGGGCCCGGAGAAAGATGAAGAATCGGATGACGAAAAGGTCTTTGTATTCCACAAGTTTAAAGGGCGAGGTCCTCCCCAATCTACTCGACAACAGCTTGATCACAATGTCCGTGGGAGGTTCGACACATTTGCCAATCACATGCAGGAACTACAAGATGCAACTCGGGACATCTCTGGTTATTCGTTTGGTGGTTTCTGCTTCACTGAACAGAACCCAAATCTTGGCAAAGATTCTGGAAAGCGCCTCCTCACACCCGAGTTTCACTTTTGGGCTGACGGGCCAAAAACTGCTTCTAGGCTTGAGAACAGCAGTTTCCGCTTAGACGATGATGACTACACGACAATTGTTAGCCCCGACCTTGAGAGCTTCAAAGAAACCTTGTTCAAGAAAACACGCTTTTGAAAAGCATGTGCAAATTAAAGACTATAGTGCGAAGAATTTATTACATTGTAACAGCACTATAAATCATTGTTTAGTGTCATTGCGTTACATTGCATTATGCTGCACTCCCACAGAAATCCCATATGCGCCATTGCAAGAGCTCACGTTCCCACAGAAATTCCATCTCGGGTGAAACACTGCCAAAGCAAGAGCTGAATCATTGCCAATGTGCTAGCCTATTTCTTGCCCAATTCTTTCTGCTTTTGCTTGTTTTTGTCATCAAGATACACTTTGAACTTTCTTGCACGTGTTTCCTGGTCAACGTGGCTGGTAAAGGTTTTCGAATTGTACTTTTGGTATTCTGGATTCACAAAACGCATGTGGCTTGGCTTCTTAGCTTTCAGGTGGATTCCGTCATCCATATCTTTCTTTAGCATAGCCTCTGCCTTGGAACCCTCCCAACGTGGTTCTCCGCGATGATTGTGGGTGGGTGGCGGCTTCATGGTTCGGAATTGCGCGACCGCTTCGGCATCTCGTCCGGCTCTACTTTTGGCGTCGCTAATGGATTGTCGCATTGATGACAAGTACTCAGAAAATTTTTCCTGGCCGCACGGCTGAAACGCCGGTCTTGTGAGAAAGGCATCCTCGTCTTTGGTTCCATTTGGGTTGTTCTGAGCATCATATGCGTCAAGAGTAATGGCTCCATCTTCGATGTCCTTTTTCAACATCTTCCGAGCTTTGCTATGCTGCCATTGCTTGGGCTTTACAGTGGCTGCGGCTTCTGCTTTTTTTTTGGCCGCTTCGTCTAATTTTTTCTTCTTCGCCTCCTCTCTCTCTGCTTTCTTCTTTGCAGCCGCTGCTTCCTTTTCTTCCTTTTTCCGAGCAGCTTCCGCCTTTCGAGCAGCCGCCGCCGCTTCTTTCTTCTTTTTCTCCTCTTCATTCCTTTTCTTTTTTTGTGCTGCCTCTTCCTTGCGTGCTGCTACTGCTACAGCTTTTTTCTTTTTCTCTTCCTCCTTTTCTTTCCTCTTTCGTGCCGCTTCTGCCTTTCGTTCCTCCACCTCTTTCTTTTTCCGAGCAGCTTCCGCCTTTCGAGCTGCTATTGCCTCAGCGTTTTTAGCTGCCGCCGCTTTGGCTGGGGCACGAGATCGCTGTTGTTCCATGGTGCAAGTAAACTATAAAATTTCTTGACTCATACGCAGTTATTATTCACCACTACAAAGAGCGAGTGTGATACTTTTCTTGTGATGCACGACTAGTTAACCGTGCTGCACCATAACAGATGATGGATTCCTTCAATTGCAAGGGCCTGCAACCGGGCGGACAGACGTCATTGCCGATGACTTAATAAGCCTTCATTGCTATATAAAACCTTTATGTCATGTGGCATGCCCCGGCGACATTTTTTCCAAGACATTTGCATGCACCGGCGTTTTCAACGGCGACGTGACCAAAGCGCCCGGCGCAAGATCTTTTTGTTCTAAAGAAGAATCAACAGCACACTCTCACCATGGCGCACAACACCCGTAGTTCATCCAGAAACAGCAGCAATCAGCACAGGGAACCACCGGAGCACCTGCCGTCAGACTCAGGGGACTCAGAGGACGATAGCTGTCCTGAGCCATCTGAAGACGACGAGGAGGAGAGCAACCAGGCGTCGTTGCCCTCACCGCCTCCCAGTGCAAGTAGACGGCGGACACCAGTTCAGTCGCCGTCTTCTGGCAGGCAGAATAGACAGTCTACACCACTATCTGCCGCTAAGGATCAAGAATCATTTCCTGACGAAGACAAGCCAGCACTGCATAGCGCACTTGAAGCAGACGGTGGAGCGTGGTCGTTTACAAGAGAGAATTCAAAGCTTGCTAGACTCTGCGACAAAGACGTGGTGCGGCACGGGCGGCCATGTTCTAAGAAGAGAAGGTCGGTGCAAAATCATCACAATTGCTGCAAGAACAATCCTCTAAAATGCAGTGAGTTTCTATCCTCCCACGAAATCAACCCACATCCTAGCTCACACAAGAAGATCGAAGAAGAGCAAAGAGCAGCCGAAGCCCGCCCGTCATCATCTCGCAAGAAAACGCCATCGAGTTCTCGCAAGACTCCAACGTCATCCCAAAAGAAGCCTGGATTTTATCGGGTGCCTCGATCACAAACGTCTGGTCGATCACAAACGTCTGGTCCATTTGAAACGCCTGGTCCGCAAGCTCCTGCTTCATCGTGTGCATCTGTTTTACCGGCGCGCAATTTGTTTGCATCCAAAATGTTTGTTTCAAGTGATGCGACCGACATGCCTGACTGGCCGCAGGAGCATCAAGGAAGAGAGTTTGGTAAGTCTTTCAATTGCAGAATGATGTGCGCTTTTTATGTTATTTTCTAACCATTTTTGCAGTTGTTATCCCAGTGGATATTCATAACGCAGAAAATCACTTTGGTTTTGCGCAAATCGATTTCATGCCACAAGTCACTGTGAAGGAGCCTACCGGTAACACTCGGCAGGTTGACGAATTCAAGATCCACAAGCATGTAGATGACATTGACGACGTCATTGTTCATGACCTGCACAAAGCGTTTCTTGTTTCTCCCTGCCATGTCCTCATTGTGAAACCCACAGTGGAGAGTGTCTTGCGCAAAGGAGGGACGTTGGCGAAGCCGATCGGGCGTTTCACTGAGTGCGACAAGGCTGTGGCCCTCATTGGTGATGCGACTACCCAAGAACAGCACACGCGCTCAACAAATCGCAATGCAGCCGCGACTGCTCCGCGCGATTCGCTTCTAGTTGTTTTGGCTTTTGATGACTCACTCGCATTGGAGACGAAGTACTTCCAGGCTCCCTCTCGGATCAACAAGATTCAGCATGGCTTCTCGCCGATCCAGCATGCTGTTGCTTCCGGTGGATTGAACACCGCCTGTGTGCTTCACTATCGTCTCTCTGTCGTCGAGCAAAAGGATAGAATCGTCGACGAAGTGCCCACGAATGAAAAGAGTGACTATGACAAGATGACTGAGTGTCTTCGAAAAATGAATGTTGGAGCGTCTCAATCTATCCCCAATGGCGCCCAGCCTTCGGCGCAATCTTTCCCCAATGGCGCCCAGCCTTCGGCGCAAGCATTCCACTCCTATCCAAATGCCGCTCAGCCTTCTGGCCCAGTGTTCCAGTCTCCGCCTCGCCCTTGCGCGCATCCGAGTGGTGGCGGAATGTCGCCGCAATTCCAGGCACCCTCGCACGGAGGGGCCTATGGGCCGCAGCAATCTACTGTTTCGGCTGCGACACACCAGCAACAGCAGGGGCAACAGCACGGAGGGCCTCCGCATTCGGGGCAGCATTCGTCGGCAGGGGGAATGACGCAGCAGCCAAGTGTTCCGCCTGATCTTGATCGGTTGTTTGGAGGAACGCCTTTGGACCAGGAGCAGCAACAGCAGCAAGCGTTCGCCCAGCAGCAGGCTTTCGCCCAGGAGCAGCAGCAGCAGGCTTTCGACGGGACCAACCCCGGAACCGGTCAGGGTGTGATCTAGTGGTTTTTTTGCAAACGAGCGCTGGCTGTGTAACTAACATAGATGTTGTGTTTTGCAATGATTTTTTAGCTCAAACTTCCGTAGATGCAAGTGTTCTCCTGCAAACACAGGAGTCGGCTTCCAAAGATGATGGTGTGTTCCCGCAAACACAGGAGGCTGCATCTCTGTCTGTTGGATCCGCCCCGACAAAGGTGTCAGCTCGTAGCGAGAGGAAGGCGGCGCCATCGAATTTGAAAACTGCCCCCGGCAGCCAGGAAGAGAGGGCCCCATCAAGTTTGCAAGCTGCGGCAGCAGCGAGTTTGCAAGCTGCAGCCAACAGCGAGCAACCAACTATTTTGGACGCTCAAGTCGACAGCGAGAACGAGAAAAAGGAGGCAACTACCAGCGCTGACTTTTTTAGTTTCGGTGACAGTCAATTGAAGGAACGTGCTCATGAGAAAGAGAATCATCGAATTGGTGGTATGCGCGACTCTCGAGTAGATGGACAGACCAGAGTTCGAACGCACAAAAAACTTCTTAGTCTGAACAAGAAACGAGGCTTCCCCCCCACAAAGGGAAAGCAGCAACAAATTTTGCCTGGACAGTTTGATACGCCTCCGCCAGCCTCCTTGCAAGCAGCATTGGAAGATGCGACGAGAGTCGAACAACAGAATGCGAGAGTCCATGCATCTTGCTTAGTTGTTGCTGCTGACTTCAGTGTGCACCCTGAGCAGGTTTCACGTTGTGTCGACATTGCCGGATGCTGTGCTTACGCCAGTGAAAATAACATGGAAATTGTTGACGTAATTCGTCAGGCATGCACAAATTACAAGCAGCAAGCTGCAGGTGAGGACTCTGACTTGGGCGGTATGATTGAAGACGTAGAAAATGAACTCAAGAAGGACATTGCGAACTATCCCGAGTTTTGACTAGATGTCTAGCAGGGATCTAGTAGGTTGAAGGTGCCGCATTGGTGTCGATTATTCCTAGAGAAGTAAACTAAACGATAGAAAAGCGTCAAATTGAATTTTGTTTATTATTATTTGTTATGAATTATTATTCTGTATTAGGCAAGAAACGAAACGATTTGAATTTCAAAATGGATGAAGGTTTAAACGTCGAAGAGGGGCTCGCCATTGTCCATCTGATACTGGCAAATAACAAGCACCGCCTCGAAGATGGTGGCTTGCTGTGGTTCTTTGTGAATGTGGCGCTCATCCAAGCATTCAAAGCGCTTCAACATTTTGTTGAAGGTTTCATGTCGAGCACGAGCTCGGCCTTTGAACTTGCGCACTTCCGGGGTATCGTGGGAGTTTGGGGTCATGATTTTATCGATCTCACCCAAATATCCCTTGTCACCAATGCAGAAGTGCCCAGCAGGAATCTTGTTGATAAGCTCTTCGCGGAAAATCGTAATGTCGGGCGTACTTGCTTTGGACGGTCCGCGGAAGTGCACAACTTTGCTGTCATATAGGTGAATCGCAATCTCGTAGTTGACAGCAGATCTCTTGAACTTGTGCGAACAGTGCTTGGGGTTTTTGGACCATCTTCCATGAGTAGGCTCGTTTCGCTGGAAATGCACACCATCAACAGTGAAAAGGAGAGTTGGGACGTCGCTCCCATCAGACCATTCCTTCGGCCAGACAATCTTTTCGTCAACCAGTGCCTTGATGCGGTCGACAAAGTGCCATCGCCACTTCAAAATTGTGTTCTTAGCACGGTTGAAACGATTTCCTTGGACCTTGGATTTTTGGTAACGCTTTAAGAAGTTAAAGGCGATGAGATAGTTCTCGACGGTGACCCCACGTTTTGTGACATCGATTCTCGCTGCTTCGACATTCGTTGTCTGCAAATCATGCCAAATTTCAACAAGGACCTTCGGGTCGGGTCCAAATTCGGCGCGGAATGATTCAACATTTGATTTGCGGGATGACCTCGCCTGTTTGTCAACATCAACTTGGCACATCACAAGACCTCTCTCAAGCATCTCGTCGGGTGTGATTTCACACTCGGGTTTCTTCGCCGACTCTTCCTTCTTGGACTCGCCCGTCTCGTCTTGAACTTCTAACGTTGCACGGGCCCATTCCTTCTGTTCATCTTTCGTCTTGCACTTTTGCTTGAACTCGGTGACCCAATTCATTTCTCGTGACACCAGGGCCGGAACACCATTGGACTGGACCGACTTGACGGCCTTCTTGCCGTTCTTGGGTGCCATCTTGGTTGGTTTGCGTTTAGATGCGAGGTAGAGATCCATGTCAATGTTGTTGAGCAATTAGCTGTGAGTTTCGGTTTTGTGAGCTTTTGTGTTTTGTTTTTTTGCGTAAGTTAACGGAAAGTGAGTTCTCGCTTTCACGGGTGGCTATTTTGAAATTTGATCTTGGGCTCATTTTTCCATCTACTAGCTAGGTTCCCGTTATTGCGGCCTTTTTGCTTCGAAATGTGAGTTAACTTTGTTCGTGCAGAATGTCGCCTCACTCGCTGACATTTATCACTTGCTGACATTTATTACTTTCTGAGAACTCTCTGACGTTCTCGCTGACATTTATGACTCTCTGACACTCTCTGACACTTTCTTACACAAAATGTCAGCGAGTTATTTAAAGGACTCGCTGACATTATTTAAAAAATTTAACATAATTACGAAAGTACGACATAGAAATCAGTTGTATCGATTTTTTTAGTCGTGAATGTTACTTAAGGGAAATTATCCGGTACTGGACCAAACACGACTAAACCTTGTATTTGCGCTACCACCCTGTCCCTCTCTACTACTATAGCGATATCAGCATGCGGGATCAGGCAAAAGATCAAAGAGCAGCGCATGCAGGTCGTTTCGGCCGGTCTGTCCTGTGTCCGATTCAACCATTTGGATTTTTCGATTCAAAAGTGGGTGTGACGCACACAATCCCACCATTTTTCTCTCCTTCCCAAATTGTTCCACGGAACTAAATTTGGCCAAGCCACAAAATTTTGTTTGTGATTTTGGTTCTAGTGGGGCGAAACGTAGCCTTTAATGTTGAACCCGCGAACAAAAGTGGGAAGTCAAGTAAAAAAGAAGGATCTTTCGCGGCAAACCAAGCAGCAGCCAAACAAGCAGCAGGTAGTCCTTGTAGTAGGCGCAGCTGAAACAGTAGCGCACCACTTCATTTCCTCAAGATTCTAATTTACTGAATCAAGTTAACAAATAAAAAGTTACTGGCAAACTTTGACGGACAATGAGATCTTGGGCTTTCCTTCCCGTAGGCCTGATGGCTGTCATGCTAGTGGCCGTTCTAAGCAGTATGGAAAGATCCACCGAAAATCAGATACGCAAGTCCAATAATGGCAATAGAAGAGAGCAGGAAGTCCGGAAAAAGGATGAAGAAGATTCTGGCCCTACTTGGTGGTTTGATCCGCCCACGGAACCACCCACAACCAAACCTACTTCTTTTCCCACTGCTATGCCCACGACCACTACTCCCACTGCTAAGCCCTCCGCTCGACCGACGATGGTGCCATTTTGGGAACTCCCTACAGCTTTACCAACACCAAGACCAACAAGGTTTTCTGGGCCACTGCCGATACCTCCTTCGTTCCAATGGGGGAGACTTACACCCGAACCAACGGCAGCTCCCACTGTTGTTCCCCCTTCTGCTGCACCTACCGACGAACCTACATATAAACCAACCGATGCGCCAACTATTGGGCCAACTGATGCACCAAGCGTTGCTCCCACTGATGCCCCAACTGAAAGGCCATCTGCGTCACCAACTGAAAAACCAACTAAAGAAAGAACCACCGAAAGCCCCACTGAAAGCCCCACGGCCAGTCCCACTGTACGCCCGTGGTATGTCACAGTTCCGTACAATCCAAACAGGGACGAAGAGTCTACAGATGCACCTACGGTTGCACCCTCTTTTGAACCAGTCGATGAAGATACAGATGAATTGACCAATGAACCAACCAATGAACCAACCAATGCCCCAACCGCACTCTTTCTCGAAGCCGATGAAAAATTTGTATTGGAGGTACAAACCTTGGTCGATACCAGTGAGTTTGTGGTAGACTTTAGTTTGTGGTCGCCAGAGGGCACCGCGGTCAAGTCGGTGGACAGTGCCGACCATGACGAGTTGGCAGAAATTCAGGATGGAGTTTTGACAAGTCTACGTTCCTTGCATTGCAAAGACTCTCTTACCTCGGTGTGTACTGTGAGGAATGAATGGTTGATCTTGTCTCCCATCAACCTGGCATCCTCGCAAACCAAAGATATGCATCATAATGATCTTACCTTGGTTGTTCCCAAGATTAGTGGTCTCAACTTGGATGGATTCGAAGGAAATATTTGGACGACCTGGGATATTTCCTATCAAATCATGCAGCTCGGAGCCCCATTTATTCATGAGATCTTGGAAATGGTGGATGAACCAGAGGCAACACCACTTGAAGTAAACCAATTGGCCCGTGATGTCCTTCAAGAACGGTTGGTGGCAGATATCACCAGTAGCCTTCGAAACGGAACCTTTGACATGGCTCTTCGCAATGAGTTTAAAGGTCAAGGCTGGAGCCTCTACAGCAGTCCTCCGGGAGAGGAAGGAAATCATTTTCCTTTCGATGCCGTCTCGGCAAACCCCGCCGCTAATGGCAACGAGGACCATGGAGGGGACGAGAAGTTTGGAATTTACATTGCTGTTTGCGCTGTTCTTGCCTGTATTGCTGGTGTCTTGTTTTACTTTTATTTGAGAAAGAGAAATCAAGGGATGGAACCTCAGCCACACCAGAACGATGTGATGAGTGCCTTGGACACTGACAATGAGTCAGGGCCCGTCAAAGCGGTTACTAGTACGACCCAACCGAACGGAGTGAAAAAGATGGAAGAGTACAACAACAAGATGGGATATGGTACCCCTGCTCCTCCTCCGTTATTCCCAGACATTCTAAAAGACGCGTCGACTCATTCGGAAGCACCAAATGACGACACCAAGATCGCCTCTGGTTCCAGTGCATCAGAGGAGGATGACGTTTCCGAACTGCAGTCTCACTCCGAACTGCAGTCTCAGTCGCAAGCCACGTCTACCGGTTATGAGACATTGGCGTCATGGAAACGAAGGCCAGCACGATTTGTCTTGTCCGCCGATGCCCCAATCATGTCCCAGGAAGAATCAAATCCGGATGACGGAACGTTCTTCCCGACGGGAGGAGGATCTATAGTAGCGGGTTCCAATCCGGGAGGCTCTGTAGGAAATGCGTCTGTGGACAGCAGTTTGGATGCGTGGAGTGTGAACAGCGGCGTGGAAATGAAATGGGCTTAATTATTACAGTGAGAACTAACGTGTGGAAAAAGCATTGGCTCCTCGCACTATATATAAATTCATTATCCAAGTCAAATCCATTGTACTATATGCTACTACATTATTTAGGTTCCCCTCGCCCTGCAACATGATTTTGTGGTTCCAATGCAGTTAGGAAATCTTCTCTTTGTCCTTTCTAGCTAGCCAGCTCGAAGGCCATCGCTCTTCCCTTCTCAAGCGTTTCTAGCTCCTCGATAGACTACTGCTAATCGTTAAAACATCCTAGCTGCTTTCGTGTACTGGCCTCAGCAGTATCGTGTGGCTGTATTGTTTTGGGGGGCGAATGAGGAAACCTTTGTTTATTTTTAGCTAAAGCGAGATTCAAAGAGGCCATTCTGAGCTTACAAGGACCCGTCAGTTTATTCTTTCCCATTTTCCTTTTTCTGTATTATTATTTTTGTTTTTTCGTGGCTACCAGAAAAAGTGTTAACTACTGATTATGTGGTCCCACTACTAGCTAGATCGGACTTCTTTCTCCTCCTCCTTGCACATCTGAGACGCCAGCGTGCCATTTGTGTGCTTACATGTATTTTGATATCTTGCGTGTTTTCTTGTCTACGGTACCAACCTACAAAAATCTGCCAAACTGTCAATGTATTATTTTTCCAACTAAATCAAGACTTCACCTTCGTCCATCTTATCAATACCACCATACAAGCCACAAATATACATGGTGGCTTCCCGTTCCAAGGCTCCATCCACAACATGGGGTTTGGAAATGAGAATGTACCCATTGGCACTATGAAACTCATTTGTACCGGAAGTGATGGACACATCAAACAACTCTTCAGCCATGTGATTGGGAATCAAGGCTTGAAAATTAATGAGACCCACACGGGGTCCCTTGGTAATATTGTACGCGCCAATGGCCAAACGGACATCCTCATCAATGACTGTGGCGAGTGTATGAGTGGTACCAATTTCTTCTTTGGTTTTGGGGTCCAACAACAAACTCTTTTGCTTGACGACATCTCCCGGACGAAGGACGGGATGCTTGAGGCCAACATGTTCCATGTTGTTGACGGCACGCCATTGCAAGCGACGAATCACGGGCAATTTGAAACATTCGGCAGCTTCATTCTTTATGGACATTTGGACAGTTGTCGTGTCATGGATCTGTTTGGTGTTGGAGGCAATAAACGCCGTTGTGAGCATGGAAAATACCTTCATTGTGGGTTTTGGTTTGGTTGGCACTATGATAGGGGAGGATGATTGGCTATCGATTTTTAATGCTATGATCTTTTATGGGTGTCAAAAAAAGAGAGGTTCGGATCAAATCTCATTGTCATGGCGAGCCGATCTTCTCATTTGACTGCCATGGGAAAGATCAGTTAGATGATATCGATAAGGTATCGGTTACATGCATGGGAAGACAAAGGTAGGACGCGCTGTACCATGCTGCATATTCATTGATATCTTGGCATGTCGACCCGAACCTCATTTTTTTTGGTGTCCAAGATTCAAAAGATGCGAACTCGAGGGGCATCCGAGCAACATGGCGTCTAAACTACTATGCTGGGCAATATGCGTCCAAACTATGTGCTCTTGCTTCCGGGAAAATGAAGTTCTCGATCGAGGGACATCTACTCGGCAGTCTTCGAACAATCAAATTCTTCGAATTTCCATTTTTATTTCGCCAGTGTGACATGGTGAATGACGTTGAAGCCTTTGGTTGAAGTTAATACTATTTTGCGGTCACATTTTGTCCGCTTTTCGGTCATTTTCTCCGGATCTTGTCTAGCTAGCTAGCTAGTAGTAGCAGTCTTAGCTCTTTCATCTTGGTGGGACTACAGATTTTCCTTGCTGGTACTTAATTTTATATTTACGGACTGCATACAATTACAATCTGTTTCATTGTTTTACATAACCTTACCTATATTACAAGTAGTTGAAGTTTTCGATCACCTTTTTCCTTTCTTCTTTTGGTTGATTGAAGTTGGAGTGAGTACCTAAATGAGACTGAATTTTTCTACTTAATTGCTTAGTTGTGGGGAACATTTTTGCTGCGGTAGGATGTTTAGATATTTCCTAGAGCAGACTGATCAGGTGAATAGTTGAAGTTTTCGCTCACATTTTGTCCTTTCTTTTTTCGTTCGAAGTGATTCTACTTAATTGCTTGGCTGTGGGGAACACTTTAAGCCTTTAAGGATGTTTAGCTATTTGCTTCATTTTTTACAGGACATCAAGTTACAAGCCCAGACTGATCAAGACTCATCAGGGCAACGTAGTTGAAGCTTTCGCTCACATTTTGTCCACTTTCTGGTCTTTTTGGAATCTTGCCGGTAGATTCTCTTTGGTTGATTGAAGTTCAAAGTGGTTGGGGTATTTCCTTTAGGATAATCTTTTTCATTATTTTTCCGGTGCTCAAAAGTCTCTTCCATTATTTTACGGTGCTCACTAATTATTTTACAATAAGCCCAGACTCATCATGCTTCGCAACACTGCTACGAGCAACACATTCCCCAACAACAGCTTCAACGCTGAACATAGCGGCAAAATCAGCAATACTGCTGGACACGAAAATCAAGTTGACCATTACAAGATGGAAGACGTTCAGATGTTCGATATCCAATACCCTGGACCCCATGATGTGTTGTGTGGTCGGGGAGGTCATGGGATGTCTCATCCTGGCAATCTCAAATATCGCACTCTGATTGATTCGTGCAAACCCCGATACGATCAAACCACAACAAAGTTCGCCAAGACGCAATTGGCCACCGATATTGTCATGCTATGGCGAAGCCAAAACCCCATGGGGCGATTCTTGACCAAGACGGAACCTTTGAAGTCGGACTCGGCATGGGAGGATATTGGAAATCCAGCTGCCATAAAAAAAGTATCCCAAGCACTTAGAGAACGAAGAAGTTATCCCATGCTCTCCAAGCCTTTAGCGTCAACATCGCAACAGCAGCAACACCACGTGGATGCCATAATCACATCCGCACAGCAGCAGGAACAAATCCAAAGAATCAAAGCCATTGAAGAGGAAATACAAAATCTTCAACAAAAGCACAGCCTGAATCAAATGGAAATTGTACAGCACTTGGGCAATGAACAGCCACCAGCATTCCCACTGCCACCAAAAACAGAGCAACCCCCGTCGTCAGGTCCACGGCCAATGGATACAGAACCCGCCAATAGTGACAGTCTACCACCTCGGGCCGAAATGATGGACAAGTATCGGGAGCAAAACGATTCGTCGTCCTCGGCAAACGCCTTTTTGCGACTTTTGGACGACAGTAGGGAGGAAAGCAATACTATTGTACCTGAGGGTTGGCAATTCACCTCGGACGACAGCCTTTCCAAAAGTAATTCGAACCATCCGCCACCCTTCTCCGAAACAAAAGGCAACCATGACACGAAAGGCAATCACGACGGACCAAGCCACAGTCGCATCAACAGCAGCACTGTCACCAAGTTCAAGCAAAGCCTCAAGCATTGGGTCATTGTCAGTTAGTGCTAGCAAATCGTTGACCCCACAACATTTACGGCTGACTCCTCAAGAAAATATACTATACGTTTATTACTATCTATGTGTATTTGGCTTTTTTTAAATGATATATTATAAATCAAAGCCATCAAACTTTACTCCCACGTGTATCTTTTCGGCTTGCTCTGATATCTCAGCAATTCCAATTGCCTTTTGGGCCGCTTCTTCCCAATCATCTTCAATCATCATTTTAAAGCCACACGCATCAATGATAGTTTTGGCTTCCTCGACATGATTCCCTTGCAATCGAATGACGATGGGTTTTTGAATGCCAATTTCCTTGGCCGCATTAATAATGCCAATGGCAATGACATCACAACGCATTAATCCTCCAAAAATATTGACGAAAATCACCTTGACGAGAGGATCATTGTTGAGAATTTCAAATGCTTTTTGGACCTGTACTTCATCGGCGCCACCACCGACATCTAAAAAATTGGCTGCATTCCCACCTTTGAGTTTGATAATGTCCAAGGTGGACATGGCCAAGCCGGCTGTAAACAAATAAAAATTAAATATGAGCACACAGGTATTGTCACGCAGCATGTGAAAACGGTCACGGACGATGGATGTGCGGATGCGTGGAAACCCGCGACACTTATTATACACCTACCTCCATTGACCATACACCCAATATTCCCATCCAGTCCAATATAATTTAATTTGTATTCTTCGGCAATCGCCTCGCGTGGATCTTCTTGTGAATTGTCGCGTTTGGCAAAGATGGCAGATTGTCGATAGGCCGCATAATCGTCAAAATTGACTTTTGCGTTCACACAGACGATATCATTGTCGGGAGTTTCCGCGACCGGATTGATTTCAATTTGGGTACAATCGCATTCGTCAAACATGCGATAGACCTTGTGCACCAGCTCCACGGCTTGGTCAAATTCTTTCGTGCCTTCCTCCAATCCCAAATGGGTGGCCATGCGCAGGGCCTGGTCGTCGTCGACGCCGTCCATTATATCAATGCGTTCGGAATAAATGAGTTCGGGATGTTCTTGAATGACTTTTTGAATCGACATGCCGCCCCTCGAGGATGCAATCATGATGGGTCCTTGACTGGCCCGATCCATGACAATGCTAAAATACATTTCTCTTCGCAAATACAGTCGTTGCATGAGCATGACTTTATTGCACAAGACACCTTGGGGTGCTTGATCCGTGACCAAGACGTTTCCCAACATTTGTTGGGCGTATTCGTAGGCCTCTGAAGGTTTGGTGACGACGTGAACACCCCCTTGTAAACCATGTTCGCCACGGAATTTCCCCGATCCTCGTCGGCCACTCAAAACTTGGGCTTTGATGACGGCATCTTGGGGGTGCTCTCCAGCTGAGTTTATTTGTTAGAGAGAAAAGGAAGGGAAGTGGGAAAGGTAAGCGTGAAATATTTTTTTTCTTTTCTTTTGCAAAGGCCGGTAGGCCACCAGTATGGTGGATTTCAACAAATACTTTTGCACGTACGTTTGTTGAAAGTATGCAAAAAGATATCTTCCGCTTCTTCCGGAGTCGATGCTACTTGAAAGTCGGGTGTCTTGATACCAAAAGACTGAAAGACTTCCATCGCAATGTATTCGTGAACATGAAGACAGCGTAGTAGTATTTGCCCTATTGGGTTTCCTCTCGGATGTTGGTGCTGTGTCATGTGCTGGTTTGCCGCGTGGCGTGCACGAGAGAGTAGTATTCGGCGAGAACCCAAAGAAAACATGATAGAATCCTTTTCTTTTTAAAATACAGTTTTGCGTTCACACACAAATCGTAGACCAAAAATTCCAACTCTAGTTAGCTAGCTTTGGGGGTGGCCGTCGTAGTTAGCTAGCTAGTAGCTACTATCTAACACGGAAAGGCAACAAAATGAAGTTGACTCAATGAATGAGTAGGTGCGTTATCGTTGCTGTTGCCCGTAATCCGTCCATCATGTTGATGAAGGACACGAGTGACACAGCAATTCCGTTTGGTATCCGGGACTGACGTCATAAAACCAAAAAAACTGGTCACGAGTCGAAGGGTTTATGAGCGTCAACGTTGCTGTCGCCCGCACTGGTACGTCCGAGTTTTCTTCTACATCTATTCCTAAATCTTGGCCAAATCAATAAATTGGAAAAATATCCAC
>ENA-ORBV01004761-ORBV01004761.1-microbial-mat-metagenome-genome-assembly--contig:-NODE-4761-length-25691-cov-5.026509_pt1 | contig 25691 bp, 26 predicted proteins | sample MGYA00237777_ERZ505514 | MGnify/ENA primary metagenome ERZ505514 (study PRJEB26160, sample SAMN06269048) | microbial mat metagenome | isolation source: Oligotrophic lake microbial mat | place... | reverse complement strand
TATAAGAGACAGGCTCCGCGCACGCGGCTGGACTGTCGCGGTGTTCTCGGTGACGCGAATCTTCAACGCGCCCGGCTTGGTGATCGACGGCCATCCCGCGACCTGCTGCATTGCGTGGGCCGATACCCTACGCCTCCGCGACGCCGTACGCACCGCACGCGATTCGCTCGGCGCCGACATCGTGCTGCTCTCCATTCATCACGGCACCGAATACCGCGGCGTGCCCTTGTTGCGCGAACGCGCTTTCACGCGGGCGCTCGCGCGCACGGGGGTCGATGCCGTGATCGGACATCATCCGCATGTGCCGCAGGGGGTGGAGTACGTTGGGGCTGTGCCCGTGCTCTACTCGCTCGGCAACACGGTTTTTCTGCAGCGCGACCCATGGACACAGGTCGGATTCATGGCCGAACTCGTGTTCGCGCCAGATAAGTCGATGGGACTCACCATGCGACCGTTGGCGGCGACGTTCACGCCAGCGTGGCTCAGTGGGGCTGATTCACTCAAGGCGATGCGACACTTGGATTCGCTGAGTGCGGCGCTGCGTTCCGCACCGCGCTGAATCATCGCCGGTTCCGCGATGACGTCGCGGCGCGGTGTGCCACCGACGATCATACCGCAGGAGTAGCCGGTCGCAGTCACCCAGCCCACGCCGCGCCAGCCGCGATCGTTCGCGTCGAGCACGCGGAATCGTGTCCCCTCGGGCATCTGCACGGTGAGTGAATCGCTGCGAGTGGTGTAGCGACCCGCGCCCGCATAGAACATCTCCGGCGCGAGCGATTCCGCTGGCATACGATCTGGGGCAATGCCGCTCGGCCGCGTGAGCGCGTGCACCACCACTCGCTCCGGGCCGAGTGAGTCGGCCAGCCGTTGCAGCAGCGGCGGTGCCCACGCAGGCACGAGGTCACCTTCGCCACGCACGAGGACGCCCGCATGCATCCACGCGGCAGGACCATTGTTTGCTGCGGAGGTCTGTATGGTGGCGGGAGTTCCGGAAATCACCGACCAGCGAGTCTGACCCGGGTCCCACACCAGGAGTGAATCGCTCGAGCCTCCGGCGAGGGAGAGCGCGCCGGTGAACTCTCCCGGACCGCGCCCCTTACTCCCCAGTCGCGTGCGCTCGTGGCCGAGCGAATCGAACAGGATGATGATCGAGGCGCCCCCATCGGCCACGGCGAGCATTCCCGAATTGAGCAGGCGGCGTCGGACACGCGCGCGAAGACGGTGCTGTCGGAGTCGGCGCGGTCACCAACGGAGATGCTCGCCGCTCAGCCACCGAACGCGTTCAGTCCGGTCACCGCCTGCCCAAGAATCAACGAGTGGATGTCGTGCGTCCCCTCGTAGGTGTACACGCTCTCGAGATTCGCCATGTGCCGCATGCTCGCGTACTCGGCGAGAATGCCATTGCCGCCGAGCAGGCGACGCGCTTCACGCGCGATGTCCGTCGCGATGCTCACGTTGTTGCGCTTCGCGAGCGAGACCTGCTGCGGCGTAAAGGTGCCCGCGTCCTTCATGCGTCCGAGGTGCAGCGAGACGAGCTGCCCCTTGGTGAGCTCGGTGAGCATGTCCGCGAGTCGCACCTGCTGGATCTGGAATCCACCGATCGGGCGTCCGAACATCACGCGCTCCTTCGAGTAGCTCACGGCCTCCTCGAAGCAGGCCATGGCGGCGCCGAGCGCGCCCCAGGAGATGCCGTAGCGCGCCTGCGTGAGGCACATCAGCGGGCTCTTGAGTCCGCCGCTCTTGGGGAGAATGGCATCGGCCGAGAGATGCACGTTGTCGAACACCAACTCGCTCGTGTCCGAGGCGCGAAGCGACAGCTTCCCCTTCACATCCTTCGCCTTGAAGCCCTTGCTGTCGGCGGGGACGATAAAGCCGCGAATGCTCGTGCCGGCGTCGTCGTTGTCCTCGGTCTTCGCCCAGACAATGGCCACATGCGCGTTGGATCCGTTGGTGATCCACATCTTCGCGCCGTTCAGTATCCAGGTGCCATCGGCCTGCTGCTTGGCGCGCGTGATCATGCCGGCAGGGTTCGAACCGTAGTCGGACTCGGTGAGGCCGAAGCAGCCGATCTTGGTTCCCTTCGCCATCTGCGGGAGCCAATGCCGCTTCTGCTCCTCGGAGCCGAAGGCGTAGATCGGATACATCACGAGGGCGCCCTGCACGGACGCGAACGAGCGGATGCCCGAATCGCCGCGCTCGAGCTCCTGCATGATGATGCCGTACATGACGTTGTTCAGCCCCGCGCAGCCGTACTCCTCGGGGAGATTCGCGCCGAAGTAGCCGTTCTCGCCCATCTCGGCGATCAACTCCTTGGGAAAGCGTCCATCGACATAGCACTGGCCGATGATCGGCATGACTTTCTCGTCCACGAAGGCGCGGACGGAGTCGCGGACGGCGCGCTCTTCTTCGGTCAGCGCGGCATCGATATTGAAAAGGTCGCCCTCGCGCGGCTTGAGCTGCGGCGAGGCGAGATGGGTCTGGGTGTCGAGATCGGTGGACATACGATTCCCTAAGGAAGGAGACCCGAGAAATCTAACCACGGGGTGCTGGAGCCGGGGCTACCCCTCTAGCGAGGTCGCCCCTCGCCGAGTCGGAGGGCAGTTGGGTCCTCATACAGGACCGTTCCACCCCGAACGACGCGGCCGACCGTCCGGCGTTTCGACCACCGCCCGATGGCAATCCGTTCGCGTCGCGCCACCGGATTGAGTTTGGGCATCCGCACATCCCAGTCGCGAAGGATCCAGTGGCCAGAGGACAGTTGCGCGAAATGGAGCGCGCCGCCAATGCCCTCAGTGCGATGGTGCAGCGGCGCATTCACGTACTCGTACGTGACTTCGCGCAGGAGCAGCTCATCGCGATCGAGCCAGAAGGTGCCCACGACATCCGCAATGCCCGGCCCCGGCCAGCGCGCCGGCTCAAAGGCGACACCGATCCAATCGGGATGCGCCGCTTCGTCCAGCACGCGGGTGAAACAGTAGCGTTCGGCAAACCGATCATCGGCGATCACGGCGAGTGTCGGCGAGAAATACGAGGAGGTATCGGCCACGCGCCGGATGTACCCGAAGCGGAAGAGGGAGTCGTAGTGCGCGCGCGACTGCGCCCGCTCGCGCCCGACCAAGCGAATGGTCGCGGGGCGAATCATCGGGAGGGTGTCGGGGAGGAGATCCGCCTCGTACTCGACGGCCTCCACGCGCAGCGTCGAATCCCGCTCGGCGAGCACGACCGATTGGAGCGCCACACGCGCCTGCTCCCAGAGCTGCCACGCGGCCGCTTCGCCACGCGCGCCGCAGACGCGGTCTTCTTCCACCCGCATCGCCGCGAGTTGCACCACCTCGTCGCGCAGCACAATGCGCAGTGAATCCACTGGCCGTCGTCCGGCCGGCCGCGGCGGCACAACATGCGGACGGAATCCTGGACGGAGCACGCGCATGGCGATGCGTCCCGTGTCTGGCACGGCGATCGTGAAGCGACCGCGATCGTCGGTCGAGGTGCGCTGGATCGGGCCACGCCCAACGCGCCATTCCACGAGCACCCGCACAGCGGGCGTGATGGAATCCGCGCGTACGACGTCGCCGGTCAGTCGCTGGGCTTGGAGTGCGGTCGGCGCGCCGAATGCGGCCGCGACTACCGTACACAGGAGCAGTCCGCGCCGCGCGAATCGCATGCGGGCGCGCTACGCCGGCCGTTTGGCCCGAGGCACCGCACCCACCTCGCGGCACTTCCGACGGAACTCCTGCCCGTGATCGATCGCGTGCCCATTCTCGTGCTGCCACTGATGCACCATCTCGTGCAGCAATGTCTCCACGGCGCTCGCGAAGCCATCGCGCCGCAGATGGCGCGCCGAGATCGCGATCTCCGCACCGCCGCCCTCGATGCCCGGCGCATAATGCCCGAGTCGCCGCACCATCCGCCGCGAGACGCGAATCGGAATCTGCTGCAGCGAAGCATCGAAGCGCTCGCCATTGAGCCGCGTGTGCCACTCGGCAAGGCGTTCGGCCAGTGACTCGTCCTCCGGGTGGGTGCGCTCAGGCGCGCGCGGCGGTCTGGTGTGCTTCGGCAACGGATACGCGAGGATCGCCTGACGCGCCGTCTGCCGCTCCCACGTACGCCGCGCCATCACGAAGCGGACGATCTGCGCGTGAATCTCCTTCGGGGCGGTGCAGAAGCCCTCATGCAGGCGCAGTTCAAAGCCTTTGAGGCCAACCACCACACTACGATTACGCGTCAGCACCAGCGACTTCACGTGCTGCAGTCCTATTCCACGCAGCGTGGTGAAGAGCGTCTCCGCCGCACGCACCGAATCCGCGGCGTCCTCCTCGGCCTGTTCCTCGTCGCCATCGGCGGCGGTGGGAGCGAGCGGGCGCTCCATCTCCGCAGCGGGCGATGCCGAGTCATCGGTCATCGCGTCGCGCGGCTTCTCGCCGAACATCTCGAGCACGAACGACGACGCCGCGTCGAACAGCAAGCCGAGTTGGGACTCGTCGGATCCCTTCCGAGACTTCATCGGCACCGGCATCCGGTCATCGGCCAAAGACCCGATCATTGCGCGGCGAGAAGTCGCGGGTCTCCGCGCTCCAGACGCAGGCCCGCACGATGAGCTTCGCGGGGGTCACCTCGATCTCCTGGAAGGCCGCCGGCAACCCGCCGCGCGTCCGCTCGCAGAACGAGGTGCTATGCGACACCACCATGCGGCGCGCCCCGAGGGTGACGTCGTCAATGCGGGTCTGGTGATCATGCCCGTTGAGCACGAGATCCGCGCCGGTCGCGTACGCCTCGCCAACGCCGTCGGCGCGATTCACCAGTCCCCAGCGCCGCGAGAGATCGCCGCGCAGGAGATTGTGATGGAACACGAGCACTTTGATATCTCCCGCGGGTGCGGCGGCGAAGGCGGCCTTCGCCTTCGCCCACTGCTCGGGACGAATGGCACCGACCACACTGAGGTCGCGGGCGCGCGTCGTCAGCGTGTAGGTGCGCACCCCATGGCAGGAGTTGAGCCCGACGATCGTCGCGCCCGGGAACTGTAGTGTGGGCTCAACCTCGCGATTGATCCACCGGCGATATCCCGCCAGCAAGGGCGACTCCACACCGACGCCGACCGGCTTCCACCACCACGCCACATCGTGATTTCCCGGCACGACGAACACCGGGACGTGCGCGCGAAGTCCGTCGAGCCACTGCTTCGCCTGCTTGAACTGCTCGCGGAAGTTGCGCTGCGTGAGGTCACCCGCAACGACCACCGCATCGTAGCGCCCTTCGGCGACACGATGCGTCACGGCCGAGGTATATGCCTCGACCGCGTGTCGTCCGAAGTGGACGTCCGAGACCTGGAGCAGCCGCACCAGTGTCAGATCAGGCCTTCAGCCGTGCAATCACGGCGTCCGTGTACTCGTCGGTGCTCGCGGTGCCACCGATGTCGCGCGTGACGGTCTTCCGCTCGCGCAGCGTCGCCTCGATCGCCGCCCGCATGGTGTTCGCGCGCTCGGTCTGCCCCACATGATCCAGCATCTGGCAGCCGGCGAGCATCACCGCGGTGGGGTTCGCGATGCCCTGCCCCGCGATGTCCGGCGCAGTGCCATGTACGGCCTCGAAGATCGCATGCCCGTAGCCGATGTTCGCGCCCGGGGTGAGGCCGAGTCCGCCCACCAGTCCGCTCGTGAGATCGGAGAGGATGTCACCGAAAAGATTCGTTGTCACGATCACATCGAAGCGCTCGGGACGCATCACGAGTTCCATCGCGCAGGCATCCACGATCTTATCGTCGCTCGCCACGCGCCCCTCGTACTCCTTGGCGATCTCGCGTCCGACGTCGAGGAAGAGTCCCTGCGAGTACTTCAGGATGTTCGCCTTGTGGACGATCGTCACGCGCTTGCGTCCATGCTTGACGGCGTACTCAAAGGCATAGCGAATGATGCGGTCGGCGCCGTGGCGCGAGACCACCGCGACCGACTGCGCGACGGCGTGCGGATCGTCCCCGATCTTCACGTAGTTCTCAATGCCGACGTAGAGCCCTTCGGTATTCTCGCGCACGAGCACGATGTCCACGTTATCGAAACGCAGCCCCGGCAGGACCGACTTCGCCGGCCGGAGATTCGCGTAGAGATCGAACTCCTTGCGCAGCGCGACGTTGATGGAGCGGAACCCCTTGCCGACCGGCGTCTCGAGCGGGCCCTTGAGGGCGAGCTTCGTGCGTTTGATGGAATCGATCGTCGCTTCGGGAATCGGGTCGCCGAGTTCCTTCACGGCGGCCATGCCGGCAATCTGGCGATCCCAGGTGATCTCGGCGCCAGCGGCCGCGAGGAGGCGGAGAGCGGCGTCGGTGATAGCGGGGCCGATCCCGTCGCCGGGAATGAGGGTCGCGTGCAGGGGGGTCATATCGTGCAGGAGGGAGGGTCTACGGTTCGATGATCAGTGCAGCCAGCTGTTGAGCAAGTGTCGACAGCATCGTCGGGCCCGCGAGGGTGCGCAGGTCGGTGGCCCACACGACGGTACGGGTTCGGGTATCCACCAGCACGACGCGCAACTGTGCCAGCTCGCCAATGCCACGGAGTTCGACCGGAATCAGTGCGTGGCGCGTATCGCCGAGGGCACTGACAGAGCGCAGATTATCGGCCACCAGCGCGCTGAAATCGTCGCCCGGCTTGGGGAGCTCAATGCGCCAACGCCCGACGCCGATGGTGCCGGGGTCCTTGGCGTAGAGCGGGTTCCGACGGGCCGCCCGCGCCACATCGCCGGCGTAGGCCCAGTTGGTTCCGAGGCCGCCGTCGCGCAACGTCTGCGCAATGGCCGAGTCGAGCTGAGTACGCAGCACGCGCCACTCCGCGTCGCGGCTCCAGCCGATCGTGTCCGCGTGCCAGAGCTGTGCGGGGACGACCGCCACCCGCATCGCGGCAAAGGAGGCCAAGGGCGTCCTGGCGACCGCCGGGCCCTCCTGCGCTTGCAGGAGCATCATAGGGGCGGCCAGAAGCGCAACGAGGAGGCGCGAAGAGGGGCGGATGGAGGCAGGAGGATGGAGGGGCGAAGCGTTCCTCTGAAAAGTAATGGCGCGGGGGGGGAGCGCTGTACCTGCTGCGCGCGTCAACTGTCCCGCTTCCCTACCCCGCTGCACGGCGATCCCCCCGCGAACCTAGAGTTGGGCGTTGCCCCTCCCACTCGGTGCCGATGGGCGGTACAATCGGGGACCTCAGTGCGAGGAGGTCCGCGAACCGCGCCGACCTGTGCCATCTCCCCGACCCGCCCGCTCGATGACCCGTTGGCTTTCGGCTCTCCTCTGGGCCGTCGTTTCGATCGTCGGTGCCTCCGCCTTCGCCTACCTCGGCCTGCGGCGCGGCGAAACCATCAGCGCCGCCTGGCTGCTCACCGCAGCGTTGTGTACGTACGCGGTCAGCTACCGGTTCTATTCGAAGATCATCAGCGCCAAGATCTTCGCGCTCGATTCCAAGCGCGCCACGCCCGCCGAACGCCTCGCGGATGGTCGCGACTTCGTGCCGACCAATAAGTGGATCGTCTTCGGGCACCATTTCGCCGCGATCTCCGGCCCGGGCCCGCTGGTCGGCCCGACGCTTGCGGCCCAGTTCGGCTATCTCCCGGGGGCACTCTGGATCATCGTCGGCGTCGCACTCGGCGGCGCGGTGCAGGACTTCGTGATCCTGGCGTCGAGCGTGCGCCGCGATGGCAAGTCCCTCGGACAGATGGCCAAGGAGGAGATCGGTCCAGTGGCCGGCTACACCGCGCTCGTGGCGGTGATGGGGATCATGGTGATTCTGATCTCCGTGCTCGCGCTGGTGGTGGTGAATGCGTTGCGCGACTCGGCGTGGGCGACCGTGACAGTGGGGCTGACGATTCCGATTGCGATGTTCATGGGGGTGTATCTGCGGTATCTGCGCCCGGGCGCCGTGCTGGAGACCACGGTGATCGGGCTGGTGTTGCTGGTGCTCTCGCTCTACGCCGGCCGCTTCGCCGCGGAGCATGCGACGCTCGGCCCACTGTTCACGCTCGACGCGACGACGCTCGCCATCTCGGTCATGGCGTATGGCTTCGCCGCCTCCGTGATGCCGGTGTGGTTGTTGCTTGCGCCACGCGACTATCTCTCGGCATTCGTGAAGATCGGCGTGGTGCTCGCGCTCGCCGTGGGCATTCTCTGGGTGTTGCCGCCGCTGCAGATGCCGGCGGTGACGCAGTTCATTGACGGCACTGGGCCGGTGTTCGCTGGGAAGCTCTTTCCGTTCGTGTTCATCACGATCGCCTGCGGCGCGATCTCCGGCTTCCACGCGTTGATCGCGAGTGGCACGACGCCGAAGTTGTTAGAGAACGAAGCCGACGCGCGCCTGGTCGGGTACGGCGGGATGCTCACGGAATCGCTCGTGGCGATCATGGCGTTGATTGCGGCCTGCGTGCTGACTCCCGGTGTGTACTTCGCGATCAATGCGCCGGCGGGGATCATCGGCACGACCGCCGAGAGCGCGGCGCAGGTGATCGCGACCTGGGGCTTCGTGCTGAAGCCCGAGGAGCTCACGCTGCTGGCGCAGCAGGTGGAGGAGTCTTCGTTGCTCTCACGCACAGGCGGCGCCCCCTCGCTGGCGGTAGGGATGGCGAAGATCTTTGCCTCCGTGCTCGGGGGCGATACGGCGATGGCGCTCTGGTATCACTTCGCGCTGATGTTCGAGGCGCTGTTCATTCTGACCACGGTCGATGCCGGCACGCGTGTTGGACGATTCATGCTGCAGGATCTTGGCAAGCATGTGTGGGCGCCGTTCGGCCGCGTGTCGTGGTATCCCGCGGTGCTGCTGTCGAGCCTGATGGTGGTGGCGATGTGGGGCTACTTCCTCTACCAGGGCGTGACGGATCCACTCGGCGGCATCAACTCGCTCTGGCCGCTCTTCGGCATCTCGAATCAACTGTTGGCGACGGTCGCGCTCTGTGTGGGCACGACGATCATCATCAAGATGGGGAAGGCGAAGTACGCCTTCGTGACGGTGTTGCCGATGGTCTGGCTGGTGATCGTCACGACGACGGCGAGTCTGACGAAGATCTTCGGTGCGGATCCGCGGGTGGGGTTTCTTTCGCATGCAGATTGGGTGCGAACGAAGCTCGCGGCGGGAGAGTTGCCGCTGGGGGTGAAGGACATTGCGGGAGCGGAGCGACTGATTTTCAATGATCAGCTCAATTCGGTGGTGGCCGGGTTCTTCCTGTTGGCGGCGGCGATCATTCTGGTGGATTCAGTCTGGACGTGGTGGCGCGTGCTCAGCGGGCGTTCGCCGATGGTGACGCAGGAAGTGGCGTTTGTGGCTTCGTCGAGAGTGTGACTTGTGACAGCACCAGCAATAGCAACAGCAACAGCAATAGCAACAGCATCAACACCGAGGAACAGAGCGGGGAGGTCGGTGTCTGCGCCTTGGGTTCGTGTTGCGGTGGGATTCCCGTTCTTATTTTCTTGCACAGGTATTCCGACATGCGTTGTCTGATACTTCTCTGCGCGCTCACGCTCGGTTCTCATACCGCGCGTGCGCAGCAGCCCGCGTTCGATCTGACGGTCCCGAACATCATGCGCGGGCCCGAGTTGTACGGGCGCGAGCCGGCGAATGTGCAGTGGACGGCGGATGGGGCGTGGGTCTACTTCCGCTGGCTTGAGGCCGGGGCGGCGTGGCAGGCGCAGGTGAAGCCGTATCGGGTGGCGCCGCGCGCCGGTGCGACGCCGGAGCAGGTGACCGCGGCGCATATGGACTCCGTGGCGCCGATGCTGGCGACCGGACCCCAGTCACGCGATGGTCGTGTGCGCGTGGTTGCCGCTGGCGGGGACATCTGGATTCATCGACGCGATCAGGGACGCGTTGCGCTCCGTCGTATCACTGAGACGACCGCGAGCGAGTCGGCGCCGCGCATTGCCGCCGATGGTCGCACGCTCTACTTCGTGCGCGACAACAACGCCTTCGCGTTCGATCTCGCCACCGGGTTCACCAAGCAGCTCACCGATATCCGCAGCGGCACCGCGCCGCGGGAGCCTGAAGAGCCCAAGGGACAGCGCGCCGCCCTCGCCGCGCAGCAGCGTGACCTGCTTGAGGTGGTGCGTGACCGACTCCGCGCCGACTCGCTCCAGCGCGCGGAGCGCCGTGAGGCCGAGGGACGCCGCGTGCCGGTGATCTGGATTCCGACCACTGACCGCATCGGCCAGCTCTCGATCTCTCCGGACGGCAAGAGCGCGCTGTTGGCGACCTTCACTTCCGCGACCGGCACGAAAGGATCCGACGTCCCCGACTACATCACGGCCGATGGCTACCCGCGCATGATTCCCGGGCGCACCAAGGTCGGCGATGCGCAGGCGACGACGAAGATCGCGCATCTCGACTTCGCGACCGGCCAGATGACCTGGCTCAAGCTCTCGCCTGACTCCGTTGCGGCAGGACAGGCCGGCATCGGCGATTGGACCGCGGAGGGCGCCCACGCGATTCTCAGCGTCGTGAGCAGCGACTTCAAGAACCGGTATCTCTACAGCATCGCATCTGCTGGCGGTGCGATGACCATGGTGGACACGCTCCGCGATGAAGCCTGGGTGAACGGCCCCTGCTTCGGCTGCAATGGCTGGACGTCCGACGGCCGCCTCTGGTACGTCTCCGAAGCCTCCGGCTATTCGCATCTGTACAGCGTGCGCCCCGATGGCTCGAACAAGCAGACGCTCACGTCGGGCGATTGGGAAGTCTTGGAGGTCGCCATCTCCGACGATGGTCGCAGCTTCGAGCTGAACACCAGCGAGCCCTCGCCCTTCACGCGGCAGGCGTATCGCCTACCGGTCGCCGGTGGCGCGCGTACGCGCATCACCAGCGGCGACGGCGGGCACAGCGTGAGCTATGCGCCCGATGGCCAGCGTTATGCCACGGTCTACTCGGAATCGAACGTGCCGCCGGAGCTCTTCATTGGTCGCGTTGGACAGAGCGCCACGCAGCGGCTCACGACCTCCACGACCGAGGAGTTCCGTCGCTACGCCTGGATCAAGCCGCAGATCGTGATGATCCCCGGTGAGGATGGCACGCCGGTCCCGGCGCGCATCTATCGCCCCGCGCAGGTGGGCGGACAGGCGAATGGCGCCGCGGTGATCTTCGTGCATGGCGCGGGCTACCTGCACAACGTGCACAACTGGTGGTCCACGTACTCGCGCGAGTTCATGTTCCACCACCTGCTCGCCGCGAAGGGCTACACGGTACTCGATATCGACTACCGTGGGTCCGCCGGCTACGGCCGCGACTGGCGCACGGCGATCTACCGTCACATGGGTGGCTGGGACATCAACGACCAGGTCAGTGGCTCGAAGTATCTGACGCAGACCTTCGGCATCACTCCGGAGCGCATCGGCATCTATGGCGGCAGCTACGGCGGTTTCACGACGCTCATGGCGCTCTTTGAGCACCAGCAGTACTTCGGCGCTGGTGCCGCACTCCGCTCGGTGACCGATTGGGCGAGTTACAATCACGGCTATACGGGGCGCATCCTCAATCTCCCGCAGGACGACACGCTCGCGTATCGTCGCTCCTCACCACTCTTCTTCGCCAACGGGCTGCAGGATCCGCTACTGATCGCGCACGGCATGATTGACACGAACGTGCAGTTCCAAGATGTCGTGCAGCTCGCCCAGCGGCTCATTGAACTCGGCAAGACCGACTGGGAGATGGCGGTCTATCCGGTCGAGGATCACGGCTTCACCCGCCCGAGTTCGTGGACCGACGAGTATCGCCGCATTCTTGAGCTGTTCGATCGCACGATCGGCCCCAACGGAACGAAGGCACCGCGATGAGCGCCATATGATACGCGCCACATGATACGCGCCACATGAAGAAGTTCGCACAGATCCTTCGGCGCATCATCGGCGCGCCCGACTACGCGGCCTACGTTGCGCATATTCGGGCGCACCATCCGGAGTGCGAGCCGGTCAGCGAACGGGAGTTCGTCGAGGAGCGGCTCGCGGCACGATACGAGAAGCCGGGGGCGCGCTGTTGCTAGCGCGCGCCGGGGGCCGCTGCGACTAGCGTACCGACGTTCCGCGCGGTACCGGCACCACGAGGGCGAACAAGAGCGTCGAGACCACCGCGATCCCCGCCCCCATCGCAAAGGCGGCCTCAGCCCCCCGCCAGTCCCACACAAGTCCGAACATCACGCTCGCCGGCAGGGCCGCAACTCCGACCGCCGCGTTGAACCAGCCAAACGCGGTCCCACGACGGCTCGCTGGCGCAAGATCCGCCACCAGTGCCTTCTCGGTCCCCTCGGTCATGCCGAAGAAGAGGCCGTACACCACGAAGAGCGCCCACACGTGCCACGCCGTCGTCGCCACCGCGAAGCCGAGATACACCAGCGCGTAGACGCCCCAGCCGCCGAGAATGAGCGGGCGCCGCCCAATGCGGTCCGAGAGCCCGCCACTCACGACCGCGCTTGAGGACTTCACGACGTGCAGCACGGCCCAGAGTATCGGAATCAGCGCCGCGGGGACGCCGAGTTGCGAAGCACGCAGGAGGAGGAAGGCATCGGTCGACAGACTCAGCGAAAAGAGAAACATCACCGCGAGCAGGCGCCAGAACGCGTTGCCGAGCGGGACGCTGCTCGCGAGCATCGGCGCGACGAGTGGCTCGGGCTGCGCGTCCTCCTCTCGCTTCGGTAACGCGACCGATACCATACGCTCGCCGGTGCCCGGCAGCGCGCGCTCACGCACAAACACGATCAACAGCACCACCGAAAGCAGTCCCGGCACGGCCGTCCACAAGAAGAGCGTGCGGATATCTGCCCACTCGTACGTCAGCGCGGCCCACGCGATCAGCGGACCGAACACTGCGCCGAGATTGTCCGAGGCGCGGTGCACGCCGAACGCGTAGCCGCGCTGGTCGGCCGGCACGGAGTCCGCGATCAGCGCATCACGTGGTGCGCTGCGAATCCCTTTGCCAAAGCGGTCGGTCACGCGGATCGCCAACACTTGCCCTGCCCCTTGGGCGATGCCAATCAATGGCCGCGCGAGTGCCGCCAGCGTGTAGCCCATCACCACCAGAGGCTTGCGACGCTGTGTGCGATCCGACCACCAGCCCGCCGGTAACCGCAGCAGCGAGGAGGCGCTCTCGGCGAATCCCTCGATCACTCCCAGCCCCGCCGCCGAAACGCCCAACACGGTCGAAAGAAATATCGGCAGGAGCGGATAGACCAACTCGCTGGAGACATCGGTCAGGAAGCTCACGAGGGCGAGGACCTTCACGTTACGAGGCAACGGCGGCCGCGAGGACGCCGGCTGCACTCGAACCGCCCGCGTGCGCCCGCTCACGTGAGCCAGCGCACTCCCGCCGAGGGGCGCATCGTCAGCCACTCGGCCTTACCCGCGCGCGCCGGAAAGGCACGGCGGTAGGCATCGCTCCACTGCGCGGACACCTGCTCGAGCGCCTCGGTGTCGACAATCGCCCACACCGCGCCGCCGAAGCCGGCACCGAATGACGAGGCGGCGTGCGCGCCGCTCGCCATCGCCGCGCGCGCGAGGAATTCGGTCTCCGGCACTTGGTTACGCAGCGCGGTCTCAGCGCCCTGCTGCGACTCCACAGCCCATCGACCCAGCGCATCGGCATCGCCACCGCTGATGGCCGCCAACGCGCCGGGCACCACCACTTCTGTCTCTCGACGAAACTGCGCGAGACGCGCGAGAGTCCACGGCACATCGTCGTAACGATGCGCGAGCCGCTCGAGACGCTCTCCCGCGTCCGGCGCCGACGCGATCGCCGCCGAGAGTGAGACATCCGATCGTCCCGTCACCGCATTCCATCGGTGCACGAGGTTCCGCACGAGATCTGCGGCGCGATTGAAATCGGCCTGCGCACCACCGGTCTTCGTGGCCCGCACACCGCTCACGGCCACGAGGATGCTCCACGACGCGGGGAATGTGGCCTGCCCAACAAGGGAGGCCGGCAAGTAGGAGTACGCGCCGACCATGCCCGCATCGTTGCAGAGGATCGCCACGTGATCCTGTGCGCCACCGCGCGTCCCGACGCCGCGTTCTCCCTCCCACGGGCCAAAGGGCGCGCCCATCTCGATCGCCCCGCAGTACTCGGCCAGCGCGAGCCGGTCGTTCAGATGTTCCTTCCACTCCGGACGCGACTTGAGGTCGTTGGACTCGGCGACCGCGAGCGTGAGCAGGGTGACGAACGCACTGGAGCTCGAGAGTCCCGCCGATCGTGGCAGTGAACTCGAGGAAACCACGCGCACGCCGTGGTGCAACGGCCCGAAATCACGCGCGAGACGGCGTGCGACTGCCGCCACGTAGGTTCCGCCGTGCGCCCCGCCTGGGCGTGCATCGCGGCGCAGGGAGATCCGGGCCCGCTTCCCCGTCTTCGCGTCCTCGAGGTCGATCACCATCGCCTCGATCGCCTCGACTTCCGCATAGATCCCATCCGGCACCGCACAGCTGAGCGAGGGACCGCCGCCGTAATCGACATGCTTGCCGACGAGTTCGATGCGCCCGGGCACGAAGATCGACCGGCTCACGGGCGAGGGACCCAGCCCGCGAGCAGGGTGTCGAGCGCCGAAATATCGCGGCGATGCGTGAGCCCCGGTACGGCGACGTGCTGTGGCACGATCATGAAGCGCTCGCCGCGCGCCATCGCGTGCCGCACGGCATCCGCGAGTTCGAGTTCACCCCGTGCGGATGGCGTCACCGACTCGCAATCGCCGAAGATGGCATCGGTGAAACGCCACAGGTTCATCGACACCCAACGCTGAGGCGCGACGGCCAGCGGATGATCCACCGCCGGCTTCTCGATGATCTCACGCAGCGTGCCGTCTTCAGCAATGGAGAGCAAGGCAAAGGCGCGGATGCGCTCGGGCTCCATCGTGCCCCCGGCGAGCAGGGCATCAGCATCGAAGGCGATCAAGCCGGGTCCGCCGAGCTCCACGAGCGCGCGGACCGACGCCGAGGGGTAGAGGTCATCGGCGTTGCACATGAGGAAATGGCGCTGACGTGCATCATCTGTCGGAGCGCCGAGTGCGGCACAGACCGCATCGCGCGCGGAGAGGAGGGCATGTGCGGTGCCGCGCGGCTCCTGCTGCACGGCATAGCGCACACGCAGGCGCGACGGCGGATGGTCGGTGTCGTAGCGTTGCCGAATGAGGGTGTCGTCCGGAGAGACCACGAACACAATATCGGTGACGCCAGCGTCCGCGAGTTCGTGCAGCAAGTAGTCAAGGAAGGGACGACCGGCGACCGGCATCAGTCCCTTGGCTCCCGCGTCGGCCGCGGCGCGCTGCTCCTCCGTGAGGGGGACCCCATCATCGGCGCGGAGTCGGCTACCGAGCCCGCGCGCGAGAATCACCGCCAGGGTCGCGCGGGTCATGACACTTTCCGGAACCCCTGCACCACCTTCCACGCGCCGATCCCGCTCACGACGAGGATCACCGCCCAGATCTGCGTCAGGGCCACGTTCCCCATGAGGTAGGACCCGACTCCGAAGAGTGCGGCATAAACGAAGAAGACACCGAAGATCCAGCCGAGCATCGCCTGCGCGAGCGAGTCGGGCGAAGCGGTCACGCCGACCGCAGCGCGGATGCGCGTCCATCCCGGTCCGGCCGGCCGCACCAGAAGATAGAACTTCTTCAGGACCTCTTCGTCCGTCTTGGGCCCGAGAAAGGCCGCGACGATCCAGATGACCGTGGTGCACGAGACCGTGATGAGCAGCACGTGGTGCGCGGGAATCTCCGTCCCCGAGCGGCGCGCGATCTCCAGACCGATGGCGATGCTGAACGAGCCGATCATCGCCGCAACCTCGGCCGCCGCGTTCACCCGCCACCAGTACCAGCGGAGCAGATACAGCAGCCCGGTTCCCGCCCCGATCGAGAGCAACAGCGTGAAGCCGGTCTTCGCCGTCTCGAGATAGAACGTGAGCAACGCGGCAACGATCATGAGGCCCGCGGTGACGAGGCGCCCCACGAGCACGTAATGCTTCTCGTCCGCATCCGTGCGTACGAAGCGGCGATACAGATCGTGCACGAGATAGCTCGTCCCCCAATTGAGATGGGTGACGATCGTGGACACGTACGCCGAGAGCAACCCCGCGACCATCAAGCCCAGCCACCCGGCGGGGAGGAAGGTCAGCATGGCCGGATACGCGATGTCGTTACCGATCAGATTCGCCGGCACCGTGGGGAAGGCCCGCGCGATGTCATCGAGATTCGGGAACACGAGTATTGAGGACAACGCGACAATGATCCAGGGCCAGGTGCGCAGCCCGTAATGCAGCGCGTTGAACAGCAGCGTACCGAAGAGCGCGTCCTGTTCTGTCTTCGCGGCGAGCATGCGCTGCGCGATGTAGCTCCCGCCGCCCGGCTCAGCCCCCGGATACCAGACCGACCACCACTGCACCGTGATCGGGAGAATGAACACCGTCAGCGCGACCGTCCAATCGCTGAAGTCGGGCATGAAGGCGTACGTCTGCGGCGGCAGTTGCGAGAACAGGCCGGCCAGCCCACCGACCTCTGGGCGCTGCAACGCGAAGTACGCGGCCGCGAACGAGCCGGCCATCGCGATGCCGAACTGGATCAGGTCGGCCACGAGCACGCCCCAGAGTCCTGACACCACCGCAAAGCCGATATTGAGCAACGCACAGACCGCGAGCGTCTGCCACATCGGCCAGCCGAGCAGGATCGAGGCAATCTTGGCGGCCGCGAGGTTCACGGTCGCCATGATGACGGCGTTGAAGATCAGGCCGAGGTAGATGGCGCGGAACCCGCGCACGAAACCCGCGGCTTTTCCGGAGTAGCGAATCTCGTAGAACTCGAGATCCGTGAGGACGCCCGAGCGGCGCCACATGCGCGCATAGAACATCACCGTCGCCATGCCGGTGAGCAGGAACGCCCACCAGACCCAGTTCGCGGCGACGCCGCCGCCACGCACCAAGTCGGTCACGAGGTTCGGCGTGTCGGTGCTGAAGGTCGTGGCGACCATCGAGATGCCGATCAGCCACCAGGGTGCGGCCCGACCGCTCGTGAAAAATTCGACCGTGCTACTGCCGGCGCGCTTCGCCAGCAGTAGCGCGGGCACGAAGGCGAGACCGAGTGCGACGATGACAATGGTCCAATCGAGCGTGGTCAGTCTCATGCGCGCGCCTGCGCCCATTCACCGCGCGTGAAGTCCGGAAACTTCATCGGCTTGCTCCCGCGGGCGACTGACATGGTCGAGAGGGGGAGTGGGGCGTTCCACGCGGCGGAATCGTAGACGTCAATGTCGGGCACGAGTCCCTCGCGCATCGTCTGCACCAAGCGCCACATCATCACGAAGTCCATGCCACCGTGCCCGCCCTTGTTCCGCGCGATCTCTCCGATGTTCGTCCAGAGGGGATGCTCGTGCGTCTTCTTCCACTCGTCGATATTCGACCAGCGGTGCGCCGGCCCAGTGCCCTCGACGTAGATGCGCGCCGGATAGTCCTCGAAGGTGCCCTTGGTGCCCGAGAGGTGGTTCAGGCGCGAGTAGGGACGCGGGCTCGACGTGTCGTGCGCCAAGTGAATCGTGCGGCCCTTCGCCGTACGGATCAGCGAAGTGTTGAGGTCGCCGGTGACGTAGCGCTCGCTCCACTTGGCATTCGCGCGATCGGGAACGGTGGCCTCGCGGTACAGCGTCAGGCCCCGCTCCTCGGTGCTCATGGAGACGAGATAGTCGAACTTGTCGCCGCCATGGATATCCATGTACCACGCCACCGGCCCGAGTCCGTGCGTGGGATACAGGTTCCCGTTGATCCGCGTGTGAAAGTCACGCCGCCAGAGCCCTTCGTCGCGGTCCTCGAAGAGGAGGGCTCGCAGATCATGGATGTAGGCGGCCGCCCCATGCTGGATCTCGCCGAAGACGCCGTCGTGGACCATGCGATTCACGAGCATCTCGTTGTAGCCGTAGTTGCAGTTCTCCAACTGCATGCAGTGCCGTTGGGAGCGTTCACTCGCGTCCACCAACGCCCAGAGGTCGCGGAGCGTGATGCTCATGGGGCACTCGGTCGCGCAGTGCTTCCCGGCGCGCAGCGCGGCGAGCATCACCGGCGTGTGCCAATCCCAGGGCGTCGCCGTGTACACGAAGTCGATGTCGTCGCGCGAGACGAGCCGCTCGAAGTCCCGCTCGCCGTTCGTGTAGACCGCGGGGGCGGCCATTCCGGCGTCGGTGCACATCTTTACGGCGCGTGCGGCCTTCTCTGGTGCGATGTCGGCCACGGCGACAATCTGCACGCCGTCAATCGCCAGCAGCTCCGAAAGAATGGATCGGCCGCGGAGCCCTGTCCCGACAATCGCGAACCGGACCGTCTCGCGCCGCTCGAACCGGACGCCACGCATGCTCCGCGCGCTCGGCGCACGGGCAGGAGTGAGTTCGGGATAGTCCGCCGCCGTGATGTCCTCGGCGAGGGCAGGAAACGGGGTGAGCGCGGAGGCAGCGGCCAGCCCCGCCCCCGTCGCCAGCGACTGCTTGAGGAGCTCGCGTCTATTCATGCGAGAATAATGCGTCCCCTCTGCCCTCAGCGCGAGCCGAGGCGTGCTGCCCTATCGTCGGATCTCGGCGTCGTCCCCCACCGTCAGCGTCCCAGTGACGCCCTCGATGGTCGCACGATCGCCGATCATCGAATCCCGCAGGATCGACCCGCTCACCGTCGACTTCTCGCCGATGATCGTGTCGCGCATGGTGCAGTTGGTGACCACCGACCCCGCGCCGATCACCACATTCGGACCGATCGTCGCGTCCGTGACCGTGGCCCCCTCCTCGATGCGCACCGGCTGGATCACCTCGACGTTCGTGAGTCCCGCCGTGGGCACATGCGCGCGGCCCTTCTCGAGCATGACGCGATTCGTGTCCAGCAGGGTGTCCATCTTCCCCGCGTCATACCAGCCGGCGACGTCGATCACCTTGATCTTCGCGCCATGCTCGATCATGTACTGGAACGCGTCGGTGAGGTAGAACTCGCCCTTGTTCGCCGGCTGCGCGAGCGTGTGGGCGATGCCCTCGTAGAGCAGCTTCCAGTTCTTGACGTAATAGAGCCCGATATTCGCGCGCTTGGAGATCGGCGTGCTCGGCTTCTCCACGATCTTCGTCATGTGGTCATTGGCGTCGGTCACGACGACGCCAAAGCGCTGGTAGTCCTCGACTTCCTTCGTCCAGATGATCCCGTCGTCATCCGACGTGTTGATCACCGAGAGATCAGCGTCGAACACGGTGTCGACGAAGATGATCAGCACCGGTTGGTCCACGTAGGGGCGCGCAAGATCCACCGCGCCGGCCGTGCCATCCTGGACCTTCTGCTCGACGAAGATGGCCGGAAAGGAGTACGCCGTGCGCGCATGCGCCTCGACCTTGTCCTTCAAGTGGCCCGTGATGTAGATGACCTGCTCGACATTGCCGAGCTTGGCGACATCCTCCATCACATAGTCCATCACCGGCTTGCCGGCGACCTTCAACATCGGCTTCGGCACCGTGTGCGTGTGCGGACGCAGGCGCGTCCCCTTCCCGGCCAGCGGAATGATCACCTTCATGGATTCGACGTCCCCTCGCGACCGTATTTGTCATTGAGCCGCACCACATCGTCGAGGTGCGGAGTGGATGCTTCGAGCACATCACAGTCGGTGACGGCTTCCATCATGTGGATCTGCCCCGGGGTGTTGCGGAAGCTCTCCCCCGCCTTCAGCGGGAAGTCCTTGAGGCCATCTCCTTCATCGATGCGGTAGATCATCTCGCCGCTGAGGAGGTGAATCACCTCGTCCTTCTGGTTGTGATACTGCACCGAGAGGGAGTGCCCTGCCTTGATGTGCAGCACCTTCCCCACGTAGAGCTCCGTATGCGCCCAAATGACCTCGTGTCCCCACGGCTTCTGCACGAACGTCACCGGCACCATCCCCGACCCTGGCTTCATCGCAGCATCTCCAATGGCACGGCGCTGAGGCTCGAAGGCGTCGTCACGCACGCATTCACGCACTGGCCGCATCCGGTACAGGCCTCCCCGACACTCGGGCGACCACGGTCATCCAACGCAAGCGCATCCGGCCCCACCGGACAGACGCGCACACAGATCCCACACTCCACATCGCGATACGTGATGCACCGCGACGTATCCACCACCAGACGAGCGAGCCTCTCGTCCCGCCACCCGCCGGCCGGGACCTCGAGGGCCGGCGTCGGGCAGGCCATCGCGCAGGGCATCGTCTCGCACATGATGCACGCGGTGGTCGAGACGTCGAGCACCGGCGTTCCCGCGGCAAATCCATGCGAGGGCGCGAGCTTCACGATGGCCTGCACCGGACAGGCCTCGCCGCAGGCACCACAGCGCGTACAGGCCCCGAGGAATGCCGGCTCCGGCAACGCGCCCGGCGGCCGCACGTACCGCACGGGTGCGATCGTCTCGCCGAACACCTCCACCGCTTCACGAAGGGCGCGCTTCAGCCCCTGCGTGAAGAACCCGCGGCGGTCTAAACCTGGTGTGTCATCCGGCATCCCGACAATCTGCCCGAACGAGCGGGGAAACATAAGAGGGCCACCTCTTTCGAGACGGCCCTCCGTGGTGCCCATCGCCGAACTGATCCGGCCTTCTGGAATCAGCGCGCCTTCACGAGCACATCGCGCAGCTTGCCGAGGCGACGCCGAACCGAGCCGTCCATCACCGTGTCGCCCACGCGGACCACCACGCCACCGATAATGCGCGGGTCGACCGTCACGTGGGCCACCACGGTCTTGTTGAGCGCCTTCGAGAGCGCCGCCGTCAACGAGGCCTGCGCGGCCGCATCGTACGGACGTGCCACCGTCACACGCGCCTGGACGCGGCCGGCCGCCAGGTCCAGCAGGTTATGGTACTCGACCGCCACGTCGGGAATCAGCATCTGCCGACGGTTGCTGACGAGCTTCTGCACGAAGCGGATGAACATCGGGTGCGCCTTCCCCTCGAGCGCCTTGGCGAGCACCTGATTCTTCTGCGTCACGCTGACCTGCGGCGCAGCGAGGAAGCGGCTCAGCGTGACGTCCTGCGTCACGGCATCGCCCAAGGCGCTGACCGTCGCGCCCCAGCCCTCGGCGTCCCCCGCCTTGGTGGCGAGGGTCAGAAGTGCCTCGGCGTAGTTCCGGGAGATCGACGCGTCGTGCATTTACTTCGCGCCGAGCGAGGCGAGGTACTGCTCCACGAGCTTGCGGTCCGCATCGGAATCGAGCTTCTGGCCGATCAGCTTGCCGGCGCCGGCGAGCGCGATGTCCACGGCCTCGCGACGAAGCTCTTCGATGGCCTTGACCTTCTCGCTCTCGATCTCCTTGCGGGCACGCTCGAGGAGCTCGGCCTGCTGCTGGCGCGTCTGCTCGAGCATCTCGCCGCGCATCGACTCGGCGGTCGCGCGCCCTTCGGCAATGAAGCGCTGGGCCTCGTTGCGGGCGGCTTCAATGGCGGCCTTCTGCTCGACGACGAGCGCGGCGGCCTCGTTCCGGTCGCGTTCGGCGGCGGCCATCGCATCGGTGAGGGCCTGCTCGCGGCCGCGGACGGCCTCGAGGATCGGGGCCCACGCGAACTTCTTGAGCACGAGGAAGCTGACCACGAAGACGACAATCGTCCACGTGATCAGACCGTAGTGCGGATCGAGCAGGTTCACCTTGCCCCCCTCAGCCGCGGCGAAGGCCGGCGAGGCGGAGAGAATGAGGAGAGCGGCGGCAGAGAGAAGCGTACGCATCGGGGATCCGAATTTGAAAGACCGAGCTGATGAAGGAGGAGGTGGGAGGCGGCGGCCCGTGCGGGCCGCCGCCTCCGACCGATACCGCTTAGTACTTGCCCTGAATCGAGAACGCCACGACGATGCCGAACAGCGCGGCACCTTCGATGAACGCCGCAAGGATCAGCGCGGCCGTCTGGATCTTGCCCGCGGCTTCCGGCTGACGCGCCATGCCTTCGACAGCCTGGCCGCCGATGCGGCCGATGCCCATGCCCGCGCCGACAACGGCGAGGCCGGCGCCGAGCCCGGCGCCGATGAGGGCGAGGCCTTCACCATTGGACGTGACCGCCACCGCGGCCTCCTGCAACATCGGAACGATCGAGATCATCTGAGAAACCCTTGAAGTGTGTGTCCTACTGTGGTCCAGCGCGTCTTGCGACGCTCCCCGTCAGCGGATCGGATGATCCAACGGGATTCCCGCAGCGCTCGCTGCGGTACGGCGACAAAGGAGGGAGGTTGCAGGACGCGAGGCCGAACGGCCTCGCCTCGTCCCTCTTCCCTCCTTCATCCGTCCTCTAGTGGTGCGCCTCACGAATCAACCCAATGAACACCGAGCTCAGCAGGGTGAACACGAAGGCTTGAAGCAACGCCACGAACAACTCGAGGAACATGATCGCCACGGCCATGCCGAGCGGCGCGATGCCGAGCGGAAGACCGAAGCTGAAGAAGAGCCCCATCATGGCGAGGAGCACGATGTGCCCCGCCGTCATGTTGGCGAACAAACGAATGGCGAGCGCGAAGGGCTTCGTGAACTTGCCCAGCAGCTCGACCGGCGAGATGATCAGGAACATCAACGGCCGCATGACGACCGGCAGGTCGTTGTTCCAGTAGAAGATCGTGCGGAGGTAGCCCCAGCCATTCGCCCGGATGCCGGCGATCTCAACGGTGATGAACGTGATGAACGCGAGCGTCGCGGTGACCGAGATGTTGCCTGTCGCGGTCGACCCGTACGGCAGGAGGCCGAGCAGGTTGAGCGTGAGAATGAAGAAGAAGACCGTCAGCAGGTAGGGCACGAAGCCCTCGCCGTGATGGCCGACATTCGGAAGGATGACCTCGTTGCGGATGTAGAGGACCACCGCTTCGATCGCGTTCGGCGCCCCCTTCGGCGCCTGTCGCGCGTGCGCGGCACGGCCCTGCGAACGGGCCGCGGCCGTCATCACGAGGATGAGCAGCGTGGCACCGAGCAGCAGGAAGTAGACGTGCTTGGTCGGCGAGAGATCGATCTCCAGGCCCCCCACGTGGAACTGGAGCGCCGCGTACTTCGGGAGATGAATCTCCTTGAAGAACGGGGGGAGGTACCAGGGGATCTCCATATGATCCCCGTCCGTGATGTGCGGCGTGATGATGTCGACCTTCTCACCGGCCTGCGCCTCAGACGCGCCCAGCGGATGCACCGGGGCGGAGGCAAGGAGGAGCGCGATGGCGATGGTGACGAACGTTCCGATCTTCATTGCTTCAGGAAGAGGGGCTCAACCAGCATAGTGACGAACAGGAATCCCACGAGACTCAACAGCGCCGGAGCGGAGACCAACCCCAGCGCCTTCGTACCAACCACCGCATAGATCACCAGGGTGAACAGCCGGAGCAGTGCTCCGAGTCCCCAGCCGGCGATCGGATTCGTGCCCGCGAACGGCCGCGCGATCATGAACCCCAGCCCCTGCACTCCCAGCGCCAGCACGGCGCTCGTCCAGACGGCTCGGGCAATCTCGGGCTCGGGGCGCAACGTGGTGATTCCCCACGCGCCACCCAGGATCATCACCGCGGCCAAGGCCACGAACGCCAAGCCCTGCTTCACTCCCCGTCCCGCTTCGCATCCTCGACGCGCTGCCGCGCCGTTTCTGCTTCTTCCCGTCGCTGGTCGGCCATAAGACTCCGATACATCGAGTAAAAGGCCGCACCCGCACCCACGAAGACACCAACCAACACGAAGATGCCGTTCGTCCCGAGCTTCCGATCGACCCATTGGCCGATCCAGAGGAACAGGATGATCGAGCCCCCGAACTGGAGGCCGAGTCCCATGTACTTGCCGGAGGCTCCAATGGCGGAGACTGCCGGGGAACCGGTCCGAAGCTTCGCCAGGGGATCCTCGTCGGGACGACGAGGCTCCGAGGGTGTTGCAGAACGCGGGTCCGAGTCCATTTCAGCCTTAAAAAATAGGCGCTTGTGAAATATTTCGCAAGCAACGCCCCCAGAGGGAAACCGGGGGCTTTTCGCGCCCGTGACCTCGGCGCCAGAGGCTCGTCAGAAATGTGGCCGACCGAAGGGGGACCGAATCCTCAGGTCGGCGCGCGCCAATCCCCGCCAGAATATTCGTGATTCGGAATCAACCCGCTGCACCTGAACGACTTAGCTGTGACCCAGGCTTTGACGAATCGTCCAGATGTTGATAAGTTCTGTTCACTCTTACTGGTGCGCTCCGTGAACGACAAGGTCCCATTCACTCTTGTGTGCATTGCCGTGCTCGTCTTCGCGTGCGGGCCACGACCACGCGGTGAAGCGGCGACTGATACTCGGACCCCGGTGCAGCGTATCGGCGAAGTCGCTTCGAACGCCCCGCTCACGCCCTCGCTCGATATCGCGGTGAATGACGACGTGCGCTTCGCGTTCCATGTCGCCAACGACGGCGCGAAGAAGCTTGAACTGCTCTTCGCCGATGGTCGCACGCATGATGTGGTCGTCCTCGATTCGATCGGCCGCGAAGTCTGGCGGTGGAGCGACGGACGCCTCTTTACGCAGGCAGTACAGAGCAAGGTGCTGCGCGCGAGCGATCGCCTCGCCTTCGAAGAAGCGTGGGATGATGCGCGCCCCGGCACTTACACCGCCGTCGCGACGCTCGCGAGCTCGAACTTCCCTGTCGAGCAGCGCGTCGCGTTCACGGTGCGCTGAACAGTTCTCCACTGCAGCACGGGTGCGCGATCACTCCGCGCCGTCGTCCCCGATACTCGTGAAGCGATACCCCACACCGCGCACGGTGTGGAAGTGCCTCGGCAATTCCGGCTCGCGCTCAAAGCGTTTGCGAAGCTTCACGAGGAAGTTGTCGATCGTGCGTGAACTCGGCAGCGTCTCGCCTCCCCAGACGCGCTCCAGCAACTCCTCGCGCCAGACCACGCGCCCATCCCGCTTCGCGAGCTCAGCCAGGATCAACGCTTCCTTCGGCGTCAGCACCTGCTCCACGCCATCCCACGAGCGACCACGGAAGCTGGTGAAGTCGAACTCGTTGCCACCGAACTGCAACAGCTCACGACTCCCAGTCAGCGCATCGGAGCGCGTGCGGCGCCGAAGGATCGCCGCGACGCGCAGCAACAACTCGCGCAGATGAAACGGCTTGGGGAGGTAATCATCCCCACCCGCCTCCAGGCCGCGAATGCGATCGGTGGCTCCGCCCTTCGCCGTGAGAAAGAGCACCGGGGTATCCACCCCCGCCCGGCGCGCCCGCTCGCACACCGTGAAGCCATCCATACCGGGGAGCATCACGTCGAGTACGACGAGGGCGTAGTCGTGCGCCTGCATCTTCGAGAGCGCGGTGAGCCCGTTCTCCACGAGTTCCACCACATACCCTTCGGCCTCGAGATTCTCGCGAATCCCGCGCGCCAGATTGGGCTCATCTTCCACCAGCAGCACACGCGGCGCGCTGGGAACGTTCGTCATCATCACTTCTCCTGAGCGAGCGGCCAGTGCACGGTGAAGGTCGCCCCTTGCCCGGAACCGGCGCTCTCGGCGCGCACTCGCCCGCCGGCGCGCGTCGCGAGGCGCTCTACAAGATACAACCCCAGCCCCGTGCCCTGCATGTGGCCGCGATCATCGCCGTCGACGCGATAGAACTGCTCGAACAGCCGCGGCGCCTCCGAGGGCGCGAAGCCGACACCGACATCGCGCACTTCGAGCACGGCGAAGCCCGAGTCGGCGTGGGCCGCGAAACGCACCTCGCTCTCGCGCGACGAGGCCTTGAGCGCGTTGTGCAGGAGATTGCGCAGCAC
>ENA-ORBV01004760-ORBV01004760.1-microbial-mat-metagenome-genome-assembly--contig:-NODE-4760-length-25697-cov-13.597346_pt1 | contig 25697 bp, 22 predicted proteins | sample MGYA00237777_ERZ505514 | MGnify/ENA primary metagenome ERZ505514 (study PRJEB26160, sample SAMN06269048) | microbial mat metagenome | isolation source: Oligotrophic lake microbial mat | place... | reverse complement strand
CATATCCACCATAAAATACATATAATCAATTAAAGCCGCCCTAGAACGGCGGGGCTTTAGACCCAATTTCTTGGTAAATTTCAGCAAATCTGTGGCATTCTTTGCCAGACTTACAAAATTTTGACAGACTTTAATTCACCTTTATTCTGATAGATTTCTGGCAAATTCCTGTAAATAGATCCTCTAATTTCGACATCTTCTGGTATTATCTCTGCGTCATGGGACAAACCTCACATAGGGAGAACGAAATAAATGCAAGGTCTAAGTAAATTTTTGAGTAAATTTTTGATAGTGGCAGGATTGCCCTGTTTTGCCTCGATCGCCGCCGTTTTTACCGCTACACCTGCGATCGCCCAACCCGCTTATGGGAGCTATCTCGGTCTGGGTGCTAGTTTTGGTTTAACCGATGGTGGTGTGGGCGAAAGTCGCACGATCTCTGTGGTTGGAGCAGTGCGCTACAAATTTTTAGAAGCACCTGTGTCTTTACGGGCGCAAGTTTTGGTGGGGAATAGCACTGCTGTGGTGCCGACGATCTCATACGATCTGCCACTCAATTTCGACACCGATGTCTATCTCGGCGCGGGTGTGGCTTTGGCTAATACCAACAGTGTTACGCCTGTGGGAAATAAAAACAGCTTCGTCCTTCAGCCTGGGATTGACTACACCTTACCCAACAGCAATTTGGTGATCTTCGGCAATGCCATTTTTGCGTTTGATGCCTATCGCAATACTAGTGGTACTTCCACTTCGCTTCAAACTGGTGTGGGTTTTCGATTCTAAGATTCAGATCCCCGACTTTTAGGTTTAAAGAAAAAGTTGGGGATCTTTGGATTTACCTATCTGCCCGATAATGCGGGGACTTTTCCTGCGATCGCATTTCGCAGACTCGACATTAAATCATCGACACTGCGCCGCGCTTCCCAAGTGCCAGACATCCCCGTCAAAGACCATTCCCCCTGCATAAAATCTTCACTTTCTGACACAGTGCCCGTGTAAACGATCGGTTGGGCGGGTGATGCCGTGTATTGCTTGACAAATCTAATGCTGCGACCAACTACCTCGCCGCTAACCAATGCTTCACCCAAATCACTATCATCCAAAATATTGCCGCTCAATCCATTACCACCTTGGATCAAGGAGGCTTCAAACCTTGTTGGTTCGCCTCTCTGCCAATAGGTGCCGAGCCAAGTTCCACTGACGTTTGTCATCAGGATCACATTCTTACTGCCAGCTCATCTTACAACTAATCGATCGAACCAATTATTTTTCAGTCAGAGACCAGACGGAATCCCAATCATTAATCGGTGGGTTGAGTAGCAAATGTTGACAACGACTGAGATGAAGTGCCGCAGCCTTGTTATGGCTATCGATTTCCAACACCTTTCCAAATTTAGCTATGGCATCGGCAAATTGACGGCGACGGTAAAACTCTCTGCCTTCGTGGTAATGCGTAATTATGCGTTCTTGCGTTTCGGTGAGCGGCTTAGATCGCAAACCTAGCAACTCATAGATTGAGATCGGTTCTGTTTTGCCTTTGACCCGAATGCAGTCAAGTTCTCTGACCCAAACTCGATCGCGGCAGTAATTATATGTACTCTCACTGATAATTGTGTCACAACCATATTGCTTGCTTGCTCCTTCGAGTCGCGAACCCAAATTCACACCATCCCCGATCGCCGTAAATTCCATCCGTTTAGTCGAACCAATGTTGCCGCTGATCACGGTGTCAGAATTAATCCCAATCCCAATTCTGATTACGGTGATCGCCTCTTCATCGGCGGTGTTGGGTTTGCGCCCATGTTGCTGCTCGAATTTGGCGATTCGATCGATATTAAACTCTTTAAGTCGATCGTGCATTTCGATCGCGGTTTGGACTGCCATCCAAGCATGGTCTTCGATCTGCAACGGTGAGCCAAACACCGCCATGATCGCATCACCAATGTACTTATCCAGTGTGCCTTTGAACTGGAATACAGCATCGACCATCCGCTCAAAATAGTCATTTAGCATTGCCACGACTTCTTCGGCATCGAGTTTTTCGGTCAGGTTAGTGTAGCTGCGAATATCGGAAAACAGGACGGAAACTTCTTTTCGATCGCCACCCATTTTGGCATCACCTGCTTGGAGGAGCTGCTCGGCTAACTCTTGAGTCATGTAGCGGTACATCGTACTTTTGAGCCGTTTTTCTTGGCTAATGTCTTCCATCACCACTAGAGAACCGCGCACTTTACCGTCATCGGTATCTGCCATCGTATTAATCGACAAGTTAATGCTGCGTTGTTCGGCGTTGAGCGCGTTCAGCATTTGGTCGGGATAGTATTGTTTGCGATTTTTCTCATCCACACCTGCCAAACTCGTATCCAACCACTTGGCGAAATTGCCTTTCTCGGTATGCACAACTTCGTAAACGGATTTGCCTTCAAGTCGATAGGGTTCGGCTAATGGTTCAGCCAAATGTTGGCAGCCCAGCAGTTCGTAGGCACGTTCGTTGGCAGCAATGATTTGACCCTTAGCATCGGTGGAAATTACGCCATCTGAGAGGCTACGGAGAATATCGCGCTGCATTTGCTGTTCTTGTTTAACTTTGGCGAATAGCTTGGCGTTTTCGATCGCTACGCCTGCTTGGACGTTAAACACTTTCATAAACTCCTCGTCTCCAGCATTAAAGCCAGCTTGGAAGCAGGCAGGAGCTTGGGGCCAATTCGCGGGATTGTATGCGGGAAATTCTCCTTTCTGGCGTTTGTTGACTAACTGAGTCACCCCGATCAACTCATGGGCAGAGTTAAATATCGGCATACACAGCAGACTACAGGTGCGATAGTCATTTTCTCGATCTAATTTTTTGGAATTATTCGAGTCGGGATGATTGTAAAGGTCGAATGAAATATTCAAGATTTCACCCGTAGCCGCGACTCGTCCCGCAAACCCCACGCCCATCGGGACGCGCAATTCTCTAGCCGTACCATCAGGTAAGGTGATTTGCGTCCACAAGTCATCGCGATCTCGATCGAATAGCCATAATGTACTTCGATCGGCATTCATCAACTGCTTGGCTTCATCCATCACACGCTTGAGTGTGGTGGGCAAGTCTAAACTTTGTCCTAGGGATAAGGCAGCTTGCATCAAGGCTTCGGCAGCGCGTTGCTTTTGGGCGGCGACGTAAAAAGACTGCGAACTTTCGAGAATCAACCGCATCGAGGGCGCAAATTGATCGAATAGGGCTAGATCGGCGGCGGTAAAGCCATGCTTATCAACTCTTTCTGCCAATGGCAGGCTGGGATCGGTGATCCGCAATTTGTTGATTAACTGCACGACGGCGACGAGTCGATCGTTGGCGGGATTGACCAATGGCATTGCCAACATCGTATAGGTGCGGTAGCCTGTGCGCTCGAATTGCTTTTTTGCCTGAATCGATCGAGGATCGTCAAAAAAATCAAATGGAATATTCACGGCAGTTTGGCTGGTGGCAACTTCACCCGCAATGCTATTCGGCTCCGTAGAAATCCGAATCTCTACCCATTTGCCATCTTCGCTGGTAACGTTAGTCCAAAGCTGGTTTTTATCAGCATCGAGTAAAAAAATCGAAGTTCGATCGGCCGATAGCAACTCGCCAATCTTGAGCCGAATCGCTTGCAGCATCCCGTCCAAGATCACATCAAAGTCCGTATTCAGCAAACCGAGAGTTTGGTTGATTACTTCTAGTTTCTTCTCGACTTCAGCCACAGCTTGCTTGAAGTTTTCCTGATTGAGCGGGGCTAGCTCAGACGCAAAAATACTCGCGGCACTTACTTGAGGATCTGGCTTGGCAACGATCGAACTAGATATGTTTCCTGATTTTAGTTGTGAGGATGGTAGTGTCATGTTGTTCACGCGCAACCAAAAGCGATCTTTAAGTAATCTTCAAATAATCTTTAAGCTGGCTGGTCAGCTTGACTCTATAACAACAGTATCTCAAGTTTTGGCAAAACTGGCTGAGTCGTAATTAGTCGGCACTGTCAATATATACGGTAATCCGCAGGGCTAAACTCAGCTTCAGGTGCACTTAGAAGCGATAAGATAAAAGACTATCAGCAATCCAAAGTCACGAATTAAGCACATAAATCCTTAATTTGTACTTGGAATTTCAAGATCTTTTACCCACTCACACACCCACCAAAATCGTGACAGTTCGAGTTCGCATTGCGCCTAGCCCCACTGGCAACCTCCATATTGGTACTGCCCGTACTGCCCTGTTTAACTGGTTGTATGCCAGACATCACAAGGGAGAATTTATCCTCCGCGTTGAGGATACCGATCGAGAGCGATCTCGCCCTGAATTTACCGCCAATATTCTCGAAGGTTTAGCATGGCTGGGCATTGACTTTGACAAAGGCCCATTTTACCAAACCGATCGACTAGAACAGTACAAAGCTGCGATTCATCTGCTGATCGATCGAGAACTGGCTTACCACTGCTACTGCACCGAAGCTGAGCTAGAGCAGATGCGTGAGGAGCAAAAAGCACGGAAACAAGCTCCCCGTTACGACAATCGTCATCGACATTTGACCAAGCAGCAACGATCTGAGTTTGTTGCCCAAGGACGTAAATCGGTTGTGCGCTTCATCATTGAAGACGATCGAGAAGTCAGTTGGTTCGACCTAGTGCGCGGCGAAGTCACTTGGAATACCCGCGATTTGGGTGGCGACATTGCGATCGCTCGGACTGATGATCTCGGTCAGATTGCTTTGCCCTTGTACAATTTCGCCGTAGTGATCGACGACATCGACATGGAAATTACCCACGTCGTGCGCGGTGAAGACCACATTGCCAATACCGCGAAGCAATACCTAATTTACGAAGCTCTGGGCGCAGACATGCCTGAGTTCGCCCATTTACCGTTGATCCTCAATGCTCAGGGTGCGAAGATCTCGAAGCGTGATGGTGCAACCTCGGTATCGGATTTTAAAGCGATGGGTTACGTGCCCGAAGCCTTTAATAATTACATGGTGCTGCTGGGCTGGTCGCCACCCGATGCCAAAGAGTTATTTAGTATCACCGATGCTGCCCAAGTGTTTGACTTCGATCGAGTCAATAAGGCAGGCGCAAAGTTCGACTGGGACAAGCTCAACTGGATCAATAGTCAGTATTTGCATCAGATGCCTGTAGAAGATCTGGTCGATCGACTGATCCCGTTTTGGCAAGCCGCAGGTTTCGATCTCAGCTTCGATCGATCTTGGTTGCTAGATGTCGTACGTCTGATCGCGCCGAGTTTGGTGAAATTGACCGATGCAGTGGAGATGGCAAGATACCTGTTTGCCGATTTGCCTGCATATACTCAAGATTCGATCGATGTTCTAGCACCCGAAACCGTTAAGCCTATTCTCACAAGCCTCATGCAATCGCTCAAGGATCTGCCCGAACTCACGGCTGAAACTGCTGGTGAACTGCTTCAAACTGTGGCAAAAGCTCACGGTGTCAAGAAAGGCGCAGTGATGAAACCGTTACGCTGTGCTTTGGCTGGTGATATTCACGGGCCAGATCTAGTCAGCTCTCTGTTGCTACTACACCAACAAGGTAAGGCAGTCCCACGTCTAAATCGATCGCTAGAGTTTGTTGCAACCCAAGCCTAATCCAGCCTAAAGCGAGTCTGGGTCGATATTCAACTCTCGTAGCTTTGCCGCCATCTTGTCTTTCTGTTGCCTTTCTAAGTCAGCCCGATGTTCTGCGAGTTGGGCAGATTCTTCAGGCGTATGGACTAACTCTCCCTCTGGCGTGAAAAATCGCAACCGTTCGCCCACCACACCCAAATAAAGTTCTAACTGTTGACTCCATAGCCTTCCTTCTGGCGTGACTGGCAGTGGCTCATACACCCCATCCACCAGATGAAATCCCGTCACCGCATGGGTAACAGGGTCGAACATAAAATAATCGGGCGTGCGAAAAATACTCTGATAGATTTGCTTTTTTAAGCCTCGATCGATATCAGCAGTTGACTTAGAGAGGATTTCAATAATCATGTTGGGATACTTGCCATCCTCTTCCCACACAACCCAGCTTTTGCGTCTGGGATTTGGCGTGGCATCCAGCACCACAAAAAAGTCTGGCCCACGAAAAGACTCAGATTTCTGCTGACGCGGACTGTAATAGATCGTGATGTTACCTGCGACAAAAAAATCATCTCGATCGCGCCACCACCAGTTCAGACACTGGATCAGCAACGCCATTTGCATCAGATGCTGGTAGGTTTCCATCGGTGGTTCATCACTGTATAAGTCGCCTGGGGGAAAAACAACTTCTTCATCCGACTCAATATCAAGCAGTTCGAGAGTCATAGAATTTTGGGGATAAGCTTAGTGCAATTATAGAGTTTGCATTCCAAGAAAAGTGCGGATGTCTGTTGCCATCGATTCAGCCCCTTGCTGATTGAAACTGCTCATCAGATCGAAGGTTTTACCAGAGGACATCACAATTGTGGGGACGTAAGAAATTCGATCGTAACTATCTGTGCTGTCTCTGACTTCGATCGACTTAATTTCTGTCAGCGCATAAGTACGTGCAATCAATCTGAGTTGGCTCAACTCGACGGCAGGATGAATTGAAAGACCCAGCACTTCTAGCAGCGATCGAAGCAATTATTAGTGGAATACCTGCAAAACCGATCCCCCAAATTAAAATAAATGCTTTTGCTCCCCAGAAATTATTATTTGCAAGTACGAGTTCTGTGTCTGACTGTTTAACGATTTTCATGGCATCGAAATAAAGTACATAACTACTTTTAGCAAAGCTAGGTTAAGAAAAATTTAACCCGTCTCAGTTTTACCAGATCACCCACCCAGCCAGCGATTTAGCATTTTCGCTAGGGGTTCTTTAAACACGGGCTTACTGAGATAATCATCCATCCCTGCGGCAATGCAAACTTCACGATCTTCACTCATAAGGCTTGCCGTGAGCGCAACGATGATGATGTGGTCGGGGAAACTACCTAGTGAGAATCGATCGAGATAAAATCCATCTGCTTCTAACCTGCGAATTTCCCTAGTAGCAGCATAGCCATCTAAAACTGGCATTTGGCAGTCCATTAAGATCAGGCTGTACTTTTTTTGAGCCAACATTTCCAGAGCCTCTTGCCCATGATTAGCGCAATCTGCCTGATAGCCCAATGTTTTGAGCTGCATCATAGCTAAAGTTTGACTAATAACCGTATCTTCTACAATTAAAATCCTATGGCTTTCGCCTGCGTCTATATTTGGTTGCATGGATATCACCATCTGGATTTCCGAACACATGCTAAAAGAATTAAATTACATAGTGGCAATCTAAACCGCTAATTAGCTGATAATTAAGTTACATAAAAGTATTTCGGGGCATGAGTTTAACTGTTTCTGTTGCTATCTTAAAAATATACCGATCGTAAGATTGAGGCATCGACATTAATGAGTGTAAATAAATGAGTGTAAATCTGAACTGTAGCCTGAGCGATCGAAACCTCGATATCTCTCAGCCTAGCAGCCAACGTCAGCTTGCAATTAGGGTATCAGCATCGACAAATGCTGACTCTTCAGGTGCGCCCTTAAATCTTTGTCTGGTACTAGACCATAGTGGCTCGATGGGCGGAAAACCTTTAGATACTGTCAAAAAAGCCGCCCGTGAACTTGTCGATCAGATGTACTACACCGACAGGATTAGCGTCGTTGGGTTTGACCACAAAGCCAGCGTTGTAGTCGAAAGCCAAACCCTCGATCGACCAGAATCGGTCAAAGACAAAATTCAATCGCTACGAGCTACGGGTGGAACTTGCATTGATGACGGCATTAAACTCGCTTTGCAAGAGATCAGTAAAGGCAAAGAAGGTGCGGTCAGTCAAGGATTTGTGTTGACAGATGGCGAAAATGAGCATGGCGATAATGCGCGTTGCCTCCAGTTTGCTCAACTCGCGGTCGAGTACAACATGACTTTGCATACACTGGGGTTTGGCGACCACTGGAATCAAGACATTTTAGAAAAGATCGCTGATGCTGGCGGCGGCACAATGACTTACATCCAATCGCCAGAACAAGCGGGGGAAGAATTTCGCAATCTGCTGCGGCGTGTCCAATCGGTGGGACTAACCAATGCTTACTTACTCCTAGAACTTCCAGCCAATGTGCGTCTCGCTGAACTCAAACCTGTGGCGCAAGTTGCCCCCGATGCGATCGAATTAACCATGCAAAATGAAGGTAATTTGATTGCGATTCGATTGGGTGATCTGATGACTGATATCGATCGAGTGATTATCGTTAACTTGTATATTAATCACGCTGCGGTGGTAAATCAGTCTGGCTCCATCCCAGTGGTAACGGCGCAGGTGCGATTCGACAACCCAGTGATGGCTAAATCAGGTATACTTTCTACGCCTGTTGTGGTAGAAGCTAACTTAGTCCAAAACTTTCAAGCTCAAGTCGATCCTCAAGTCCAAAACCATATTTTGGCGTTGGCAAAGTATCGCCAGACCCAATTAGCCGAAAATAAGTTAAAGCAGGGAGATCGGATCGGTGCGGCAACAATGCTACAATCTGCTGCCAAAACTGCTTTACAAATGGGAGACGAAAAAGCCGCGACAGTTCTCCAAACTAACGCGACTAGACTCCAATCTGGGACTGAGTTAAGCGAAGCAGATCGCAAGCAAACTCGAATTGTCTCTAAAACTGTTTTACAAGCTCCATCTAATTCTTAGATCTTGACAAATCATGATTACCTGTCCTAGCTGCTCCCACCAAAATCCCGATGGTGCTACTCACTGTGAGGCTTGCTATACACCTTTACCTGTAATTACGATGATTGACTGTCCTAGTTGCGGCGCATCCGTGCAGTCAGATGCCAGTTTCTGTGGTCACTGTGGTTTCGATCTCACCGCCAAAACTACCGCAGCAATAATTCAACCTCAACAGGAAGTCTCTGAGCCGCTACCTTCGCCCATTCAAGTTCCCGAACCAGTTAGCGCGGCTGAACCTGACCCATTCCAACCTGTGGAGATCACCCCTGATGACCTCACCGAAATCATTACAATACCAGTGTCAACTGCTCCAACTGCTGCTGCCAGTCCTTCATCCAATCCCAAAACCCAGTTACAGAGAATCACGGCATCGTTGTTGCATGTTCAAACCAATGTCACCCTAGAGTTGCCTAATAACCTCCAAGTTACTCATCTGGGTAAACCAAATAATTTGATCCCACCTGATATCGACGTGTCTGGCTTTCCCGACTCTGACATTGTGTCTCGCGTCCATGCCGATATTCGATTTGAGGGCGATGCTTTTTACTTTGAGGATACTGGTAGTTCTAACGGCACCTATATCAATAACGTGCCACTCCCTGCTGGCAATCGTCATCGCTTACGTCCTGGCGATCGAATTTCTCTCGGTAAAGGCGATAAAGTTAGTTTTATTTTCCAAATGACAGAATGACACGCCTCGCTAATCGTGATTTCTGTAATATGATGTTGAGAAATTGATGTCAAACATGGTGTCAAAGCACGCATTGTCAGGTGGAATCCTTAGATGACTGCAAAAAAAGTATTGGTGATTGATGACAGCATCATGATCCGCAAAATGGTCAAAAGTATATTGGCAGGTTCGTTTGATGTCATAGAAGCCAACGATGGCAAAACAGGACTAGAAGCTGCAAAAAGATTTAGTCCTGACTTGATTTTGCTCGATTTTGTCATGCCAAAATATAACGGCTATCAGACTTTGCAAGCAATTCGACGATTTGAAAGTCTGCGGAATATTCCTGTAATCATGATTTCAGGGTTAAAGGAGCAGGTCGCAGAGCATGTGCCTGAGCCATTTGTGGGATTTGAGTTTCTCGAAAAGCCATTTGAAGCCGAAGTACTAATGTCGCGGATTCAGAAATTACTCGATGGCACTAGTCATGCGGCTACTAGCTTCGCCAAAGAAGCAGAATCGAAACCACAACCCTCAACTACAAGACCATCTGCGGCTGAAACCCAGTTAATTCTGGGCATGGAAAATCTGATTCAGCGCGAAGTTGTTGCCAATTTAACGGCTTTGGTGACCCGCGTCCAAAAGCAGGAAGCCTCAATCCATTCGATCGAACAGCGACTAGACAAAATCTCCAGTCAAATCGAACACCAAAACAAAGGCATTATGGTGTTGCTACGCGAAATCAAAGCTCTTCGAGCTGCCCTTGCTGGTAAACAGCAGGATTAGCTTAACCATGTCTCAATCGATCGCTGAAATCAATGCCAAAATCGCCGCCCAAACTGCGAAAGTTCTGACTGCAACCGAACTCAAAGCCCTCGTAGCAGAAGTTGGGGTAAAACAAGCCGCTAAATCCGTTGATGTGATTACTACTGGCACATTTGAGCCGATGGAGTCATCGGGGGCAATTATCAACCTAGGGCATACCGATCCACCCATCAAAATTCGTAGTTGTTGGATTGATGGCGTACCTGCTTACGCGGGATTCGGTGCAGTGGACTTATATCTAGGCGCGACCCAAGAGGCTGATGCTGGCGAAGATGTCACGCTCAATCGTGGTGGTGGTCATGCAATCGCGGATTTAATTGCAGGCAAGTCAGTCAATTTGCGGGCGATCGGGCAACCAAACGACTGTTTCCCCAGAACATCATTTGAGACCAAAATCAGCAAAGACAGCATTAACCAGTTTTACTTATTCAATCCGCGTAACCTCTATCAGAACTTTATTGTCGGTGTGAATGGTGGTGAACAGACTCTCTACACTTACCTCGGACCACTCCAACCGCGTTTAGGTAATGCCGTTTATGCCAATCCTGGCGCAATTTCGCCTCTGTGGAACGATCCAGATTTACAAACAATCGGCATTGGCACCAAGATCTTTATGGGTGGTGGGGTTGGTTACATTGCCTGGGAAGGAACACAGCATTTCCCACTGCAAAAGCGATTGCCAAACCATACGCCAATTGGACCTGCTGCTACTGTCGCTTTAATCGGTGACGCGAAGCAAATGGACTCCAAGTGGGTGAGAGGTTGCTATTTTCGCAATTATGGGGCTTCACTGATGCTGGGTGTCGGCGTACCTCTACCTGTGACCAGCGAAGAAATTGTGGCGCGGGCAGCCGTGATCGATCGAGATTTAGTCGCCCCAGTCATTGATTTTTCAATCCCCCGCCGCGTTCGTCCCACATTTGGATCGGTCAGCTATGCCCAACTCAAATCGGGCAAAATCACGATCGATGGTCAAACTATCCGCACCGCCCCACTCGCCAGTATTTACTTGTCCGAGCAAGTCGCCTTGCAACTCAAAGATTGGATTTTGGCAGCAAAATTCACGCTCACCGAACCCGTCGCCCTGTTGCCGAGCGATCGAACCTTTATTCCCCAAGATGTCAGAGGTTTTTAGTTTTCTTCCCGATCGTTTAGTTTTAGGGCAAGATGAAGTCCATATTTGTTTGGCAAGTTTACAGGTTGTCAATCGAAACTTAGCAGCATTACGCCAACTGTTATCGACAGATGAGTTGGCAAGAGCCGAGCAATTATGTTCGATCGGTAAGCGAGATCGACAGCGTGAATTTATCTCATCGCGTGGGATTTTGAGACTGATCCTGAGCCGTTATACGGGGATATCGCCTGAGCAGATCGAGTTTTGGTATAGCGATCGAGGCAAACCATATTCGATCGAACCTGCAAATTTGTGTTTTAACCTATCTCATGCTCAGGATTTAGCCTTGTTTGTGATTAGTGATAACCGCGAGGTTGGTGTTGACATTGAGTCGATCGATCCTCATAGAAAGATCGATCGATTGATTGCTCGATTTTTTTTACCCCAAGAAAAACTTAGCTTGGCGCAATTAGTTGGCGATGCCAAATTACGAGCTTTCTTTCAAGTCTGGACTTACAAGGAAGCCTATGCTAAAGCCACAGGACAGGGACTGTCAAAATGTTTAGCCCAGTTTGATACCACTAAAATACTCGATCGATCTGCCAACTCTCCTTGGCATTTACTCGAACTCTCGATACACCCAAAATATGCGGCATCGATCGCGGTGAGAGGTCATAACTGGCAGCCCAAATTTTGGCGATTCGACTTGAACGCGATCTAGATCGCAACTCGATCGAGAATTTGCGTGTAATCTTAAGTAACTATTGACAAATTTTCAGCAATATTTAAGATTTCATGACTACAATTCTTGTGATTGAAGACACACAGTCATTACGTGAAGAAATCGTAGAATTATTACAGATCGAGGGATTTGAGGTTTTGAGTGCTGGTGATGGCAGAGCTGGTCTTGCCTTGGCTCAAGCCAAATTACCCGATCTGATCGTCTGTGATGTTTCCATGCCCGAACTTAATGGCTACGAGACCTTAAAAGCCATCCGCGAAGATGAAACGACCCAATCAATTCCATTTATTTTCCTCACGGCTAGGGTGGAAAAAGATGATATCCGCCAAGGTATGGGTTTAGGAGCCGATGATTATCTGACTAAGCCGTTTTCGATCGAAGAATTTTTGGCATCGATCGCAGTGCGACTGCAAAAACAGGCTGTGTTCGAGAAAAAGGTCGAAACCGAACTCAATGCCCTGCGCTCAAGCATTTCCCAAACTCTACCCCACGAACTCCGTACACCACTAAACGGGATTTTAGGTTTCTCGGAGCTGTTGATCGAATGCCTAGATGGAGAAAAGCAGATGATGGCAGAAAGTATTCATGGAGCGGCGCAAAATCTCTATCGCACGATCCAAAACTATCTGCTTTATGCTGAGCTAGAAATTGCCGAAACCAGACCCAATTTCGCCGAACTAAGTAAATCCACCACCGAATTCTCTTCTTGCGATCTGCTTCTGGATCTAATCCAAAAAAAAGCCCACCAGTTCGATCGACTGACAGATTTATCCCTAGAGTTCACGAAAGATTTGACAGTAAGTATGCCAATCGATCGACTGATCAAAATTGTCGAGGAGATAGTTGATAACTGCTTCAGATACTCTAAGTCTGGTTCACCTGTGAAAGTAAGTGTTGAGAGGTCTGAATTCGATCGTGTTGCGATCATGAGCTTTTGTGATTATGGACGCGGCATGACCTTAGAGCAGATTAATCACATTGGCGCGTATATGCAATTTGAGCGAAAACTATACGAACAACAAGGTTCAGGCTTAGGACTTACACTTGCTTGTCGGCTAGCTAAACTTTATGGCGGCGATCTCAAAATAGCCAGTATTCCTGACGAACAGACGATCGTCACGCTCCGATTACCTCAAATCGATCGCTGATATTAATACCTATGTCACCTACGATATTGACAATGACTTTAAAGAAACCCTAAAGTTGTTTAAGCATCGCCCCAGTTGTTGAGGATCTCCTGATGTTAAATTCAGCTTCTGTTCAAGATTTTTTCAACCTCTGCCCCGATCTACTTTGTACGATCGAACATCGCTACTTTCAGCTACTTAACCCAGCTTGGCAGTGTGTAGTGGGTTGGACATTAGCAGAATTGCGCTCTCGTCCTTGGTTAGAATTCTTACATCCCGACGATGTATCAAGCGTGAATCAGCAGTTCACCAAGATCATCACTAACTCCAGTGCCCAGAATCAAGCCGATCTAAATTCCCCGATCTGCTTTCAAACTAGATTTCTCTGTGAAAATGGGAGCTATGTCTGTTTAAGCTGGAGTGTGTCGCAGAGTTTCGATCGCTGCATCTACGCCACGGTTAGAGAGGTCGATCGAATATCTGGAGATCGATTTGAGACTTATCGTCAAACGGCTGAAGCCAAATTAGAAGAAAGTTACAGTCTCTTAGAAGCTGTGGTCGAAGGCACAACCGAACATCTATTTGTCAAGAACTTAAAGGGGCAATATTTACTGGTCAATTCTTCGATGCTCCGAGCATTTAATCTCCTGCCAGAACAGGTGATCGGCAAAACCGATGAGGAGATTTTCCCCTTAACCTCCGCCCAGCAGATCGGGGAATCAGATCGTCATGTAATCAGTTCGGGCGAATCGCAAATGCTCGAAGAAGTATTAGAAATTGGTACAAACACACGCACATTTCTAAGCAGCAAAAGTGTGCATCGTGACACCGATGGCAAAGCCCTAGGACTAGTGGGCTTGGCGTGGGATATTACTGAGCGCAAACTTTCTGAAGAAGTCCTAAAGCGATCTCGTGACGAGTTGGAAAAAACCGTGCGAGAACGAACTGTCGAGCTGCGTCAGAGTGAGCAACGGCTTCAGGCAATTCTCGATAACTCCAATGCGATTATTTATCTCAGAGACCTTGAAGGCAAGTACATCATGGTCAATCACCAGTTTGAGAAGATTTTTAAAGTCACTGGGGCGGAAATGGCGCATAAAACTAGCTACGATATCTTCCCCCCTGAAATCGCCGTTACCTATGAAGAGCATCATCGCGCTGTCTTGACATCAGGCATCCCAATCACGATCGAAGAATTAGTGCCGCTCGAAGATGATACATACACATATATTTCTGTCTTGTTTCCCTTGCTAGACGATCGCGGGCAGCCCAATGCTCTTTGTAGTATTTCGACCGATATCACACCGCTCAAACGGGCTGAAGCTGAAACCCAGCGTGCACTCGAAACCGAACGAGAACTTGCCAAACTTCGATCGCAATTTATCTGTACCGTCTCGCATGAATTTCGCACACCTCTGACTAGCATTTCGCTCTCAGCCGATCTATTACAAAGCAAAGGACATGAGTGGGATAGTCCCAAACGTCATATCCGTCTCAAGCGGATTGAGCAAGGCGTTAAACGCATGACATTTTTGCTGGATGATATTCTCACCTTTAGTAGAGCTGATGCCGACAAGCTCGAACTAAACCCCACAAGTCTCGACATTGTTGAACTTTGCCGCGAACTTGCTGAAGAGATCCAATACAGCATCAGCATTAATCACACGATCGAGCTTAGGGTTAAACACGAAGTTATGGGACACCAGCAACCTTTCATCCCTCTGGTGCTGATGGATGAAAAGTTGCTGCGTAATATCTTGATAAATTTGTTATCGAATGGGATCAAGTACTCACCATCGGGTAGCAAAATCTTATTTGAGCTGACTTACGCTGAGGAAATTAGTAACACTAGCCAAGCTGTTCAGCCCAATTCAACTCAGATAATTTTTAAAATCCAAGACTATGGTCTTGGTATTCCCCCTGAGGACATCGAGAACATGTTTGACGCTTTTTATCGGGGTGGAAATGTCGGTGCGATCTCTGGTACGGGGCTGGGGTTGGCGATCGTGAAAAAGTCGGTAGATTTGCATGGTGGATCGATCGAAGTTAATAGCGAGATTAATGTCGGCACAACAGTGACAGTAATAATACCTATTCGACTAAGTTGAGATAAATGGCGTACTCTTTCGCTTCCTGCTAAACTTAGGACTGAACAATTAATCTATGTTTTGCAGCTTCTATTTTTTTTGAGCAAAGATAACATAGAAAACTTATAGCTAGCAAAAGTGCAATGTCTGTACGAGTAGTTTTAGTTCAAGTTAGGGAGTAGCTTGAACTTAGACGAGATTTTCACTTCTATAGCCTAGTTTTGATGTGATTACTAGGTTTCATGCAGTTCATTTTGAAATGTATCATTATTTTGCGCTCGTTTAAGACGACAAGTCCCGATGATCTGGCAACTGCTAGATCGAAGCCAAATTGAACTAAGGAAAATGTCACGGATGAAAAAAATTCTAATCATCGAAGATGAAGAGTCGATCAGAGAAGACATCCTAGAGATTTTAGGAAACTGTAACGAGTTTGAAGCAATTGGGGCTGAAGACGGACTGATGGGCGTGAGGCTGGCTAAAATTCACAAACCAGATCTGATTATCTGTGATGTGACGATGCCAGAACTGGATGGCTATGGTGTTTTGGGGGCATTGAGAAATGAGCCATCTACTAGCTTAATTCCGTTTATCTTTTTAACCGCTAGGGCGGATAAGTCAGATATCCGACGGGGGATGAACCTAGGAGCCGATGACTATCTATTAAAGCCAATTGGACAGTTGGAACTCCTGCTAGCGATCTCTGTACGATTAGCCAAACAAGCGGCGATCGAAACACATTTTAGAGTGCATCTGAATAACGCCATGCAAGCAACTCAAGATCGGCTCAATTACTCGCTTTATCATGACAGTCTGACCGATCTGCCAAATCGACTATCTCTGCGCGAACATCTCGCTCGACTGCTGCCACAAGCTCAGGCTGAGGGTAAACTGATTGCGGTTTTATTAATTGACCTCGATCGATTTAAGCGGATTAATGACATCAAAGGACAAGTGTTTGGCGATAACTTGCTTCAGACTGTCGCCCAACGTTTATTGGGTTGCGTTACCCAAAATGATGTGGTGGCAAGGACAGATGCCGATGAATTTGCGATCATTCTCAATGCTGTCGATCCTAGGGGTGAAGCTAACAATGTCGCTCAGAGTATCCTTGAGGAAATGACTAGATCGTTTGTGATCGATCGGCAGGAAGTCTATCTCACCGCTAGCATTAGTGTCTCGCTCTACCCTCAAGATGGGCGAGACATTGACTCACTATTCAAACAAGTTAATACGGCGATGGCCTATGCCAAGCAACAGGGTGGAAATTGCTATCAGTTTTACACCAAGGATATCGAAACTGATACCGATGAGCAGTTGGCACTAGAGGCAAGTCTGCACCGTGCTTTAGAGAAAAATGAGTTTCAGGTGTATTACCAGCCACAGATTGATTTACTCACAGGAGTAATTATTGGAGCTGAAGCTCTATTGCGTTGGTATCATCCCGAATATGGTTTACTCTCACCCGACAAGTTTATTCCTTTAGCAGAAGAAAATGGCGCGATCATCGCGATTGGGGAGTGGGTACTGAGCACCGTTTGCAGTCAAGCGAAAGAATGGCAAGAAATTGTCTCTCAGAGCAAGGATGTCAACAGGCAGAATTATCTCAAGGTAGCGGTAAATTTGTCAGGGCGGCAGTTTCAGCAGATCAACCTTACAACAAAGATCATCCATCTGTTGGAAGAAACCGATCTCGATCCAAGTTGCCTAGAATTAGAGGTAACTGAAGGTGTGATTATCCGAGATATTGAAGCTAGTATCGCCAAAATGCGTGAATTAAAGGCTTTAGGTATCCAAATATCGATCGATGACTTTGGTACAGGATACTCTTCTCTGAGTTATCTCAAACAATTCCCTTTTGACACCCTAAAAATCGATCAATGCTTTATTCGGAATATGCCTAGCGAACCGAAAAATAAAGCGATTGCCATCGCAATTATTCAAATGGCACATAGTTTGGGATTAAAAGTAATTGCTGAAGGTGTAGAGACCAGAGCAGAACTTGAGCTGTTGTGCCAAAATCAATGCGATGAAATTCAAGGCTATGTGTTCAGCCGTCCCATCCCCGCCGAGGAATTTCGTCGCCTTCTAGTATCAGATCGCCGTCTTCAGGTGTAGAGATTGGGTAAAAGATTGAGTAAAGAAGGGTAAGTTCAATCAAAAATATCTTTGAGAGGGTTATGACAACTATTCTGGTAATTGAGGACGAAGCAACTATTCTGGAGAGTCTAATCGATATTTTAGAAGTTAGTCAGTTTGTCGCAATTGCCGCAGATCATGGCGTATTGGGATTAGAACTGGCAAAGCAACATAAACCTGACTTGATTCTATGCGATATCACGATGCCAATTTTGGATGGATATGGGGTCTTAGATGAACTCAATCAAGATCCTGAGTTAAGCATGATTCCGTTTATATTTCTGACCGCCAAAGCCGATCGAACTGATATGCGGCTGGGGATAAAAATGGGAGCGGATGATTATCTCACCAAACCGATTAGTCGGGTTGACCTTTTAGATGCAATTGCCACTCAATTAAAAAAGCGAGGCATTGTCGAAAATCAAATCAAACTAAAATTGGGTGCGCTGCGGCAAAGTATCTCTCTGTCACTCCCTCACGAGATGCGGACACCGTTAAATGGGATATTAGGCTTTGCGGATATTCTGGTAGAAGAACACGCTTCGATCTCACCTGCTGAGATTCTAGAAATGGCTCAGGATATCCATATCTGTGCCGAGCAACTATATCGCTTGATTCAGAATTTTTTGCTCTATGCTGAATTGGAACTAATTGCCACAGACCCAGAGCAGATTGATGCGCTGAAGCGAGAAGGTACAAACGGGGTTGAGTCTCTGATCGCGACGATCTCCACGCAAAAAGCCACTCAATCAGATCGAATATCAGATTTGAATTTGCAATTTCAAGCAGAACTCGATCGAGTCACAGTCTGTATTGGTTCTAACCGACTGCAAAAGATTGTCGAAGAAATCCTTGATAATGCGTTTAAGTATTCCGATCGTGGTATGCCTGTTGATGTGATTGTCAAATATCGCGATCGAAACCTCGATCTAGATATCATCGATCGGGGGCGCGGCATGACCACAGAACAGATTGCGAACATCGGTGCTCATATGCAATTTGAACGCAAGTTATACGAGCAGGAAGGATCGGGATTGGGTCTAGCAATTGTGCTGACGATAGTTCAGCTTCATGGTGGTGAATTATCGATCGAGAGCGGATCTAGTAATCAATCTGATAATCCATCTGACAATCAAACCATAATCCACATCACCCTACCGATATCCTAACTAGTTAATTGGAATGAGGTAAATTTGGGACGCAGAAGCTCTAAGGCTTTGGCGCGATGACTGATCTTAGCTTTGAGATCGGGAGTCATTTGGGCAAAAGTTAGGGCGTATTCAGGAACATAGAACACTGGGTCGTAGCCAAAACCTTGTTCGCCGCGAGGAGCCAGCAGGATTTCGCCAGCACAGATCCCGATAGCATCGGCGACGATCGAACCATCAGGTGATGCCACCGCGATCGCACAAACAAATTGCGCCTGTCGATCTAATTCATTGCCCAGTTCAAATAACAATCGATCGATTCTTTCCGCATCATTCTCACCATAACGGGCAGAATATATACCTGGCGAACCATTCAGCGCATTTACTTCTAATCCCGAATCATCGGCAATCGCCCACTCACCCGTGGCTAAAGCTACTTGGGAGGCTTTGAGGTGAGCATTAGCTAAAAATGAATCTCCTGTCTCTTCAACATCGATCTCATCAGGCTTAGGAAGTAGTTGAAAGCCTTGTCCAGATAGATAGGACTGAAACTCTACGACTTTGCCATAGTTGCTGCTGGCGATGATTAAGTTGGGATTCATATGGTTAACGATCAATGAGAAGTTATAAATGGAAGTTTTAGGAAATCAATACCTAATTAAATCGAAAATGTTGCTTAATTACATCCAATTTGGTGCAGTGCCAGAAGTCAATATGAGAAGCGATCGTGCGATCGGGATTTATGCTCAATTCGCTCCATCCATCGACTGAAATACGGGGCTTCCAAGGTAGAGGCGCATTCCAACTCATCGTCCATCGAGTTGTAATCTTATCATCTGTCTGGCTGATTTCATGCAGATCGAGTTTAAGCGAACTAAACCAAGTGGTGATGAAACCGATCATCTGCTGGTAACGCTTCAAACCCCGAAACTCGTATACTGGGTCTTTAAAATAGACATCCTCGGCATAAACACTGTAGGTCTGTGCTTCAGGGAATTTCTGATAATCTGATTTGATAATCTCAATTAAATCCATATTTGTTTTGGCTGTATTCAATCTGCTGAGCGTTCAGACATTTACTCTACTTTTTCACATATTGCGATCAAACTCTCTACATCCGAAGGGAATTCTTTTTTGGCAATCATCCTCGCAAATACGACATAGCAGTCATCTTTACTACCATCTTTTCTTGGATATCCCAACCATAAGAAAACAATTGTTTTTTTGTCACTAAAAAGTCTGAAGAATATCCTGTATCGATCTGGCAGACCTTTACCTTTTAGCCGCTTATATGGATGCAAATTTTCATACAATTCATATTGCTTATCTTCAGGATTTGCAGGAACAAACTCTAGAATAGATCTTGTTAGACTAGTGAATAGTTTGACAGTTTCATGTCTCTTATACTCTTTTTGAGTTAGATTTTCCTCTAGTTTTAGTGACCGATGCCGAAGCTGTTGTTCTTGTTGAGCAATGAGAGGATGCAGATATATCTTCCACCCGTTAATTTCTAGGGGAGCCACTAGTCTAGGGAAACTCATGCGGTAAGTCTCATAGCTTCGTCATACATTTCTTGAGTATATGGAACAAGCTTAGAAGGATCTGCCTCTACTTCTTGCCAGAGAAAATCAAGAAATTGCTTAAGTGTTTCCTCGTCCTCAAACCGCTCATGAGCGGTTTGAGGTTCTACTAATGACGGACTAGGACAGGATTTAACAGAAAGTGACTTATTCATGTATATATTCATAACTCATTGCTTAATCATAGCTTTTCGGTAGGTAAAACGACAGTTCAGGTCATTCGATCGAATGTGCGATATTGGATAGCCTCAGCGACATGGGTAATTTGGATGTTGGGTTCACCTGCGAGGTCGGCGATCGTGCGCGAGACTTTGAGAATTCGATCGCTAGCACGGGCCGACAATCCCAAACGTCTAATCGCGGCTTCGATCATCAGGCGGGAAGCATCATCCAATAGACACCAATGGCGCAGATGACGACTTTGCATTTGAGCGTTGCTATTGATGTTACCGATCTCGTCTTGACGGAAGCGTTCCTGCTGAATTTTACGGGCGACTTCAACTCTCGATCGAACACGGTCAGAAGCTTCACCTTCACGGTGGCTGGTGATTTCTTCGGGTTGGAGGCGACTGACATGAACTTGCAGATCGATCCGATCCATCAACGGCCCCGATAACCTCGCCCAGTATTGCTCCCTTTGTTTGGGTGAACAGGTGCAGGGTTGGATGGTGTCGCCGTAATAGCCACATTGGCAGGGATTTGTACTAGCAACTAGGGTGAACTGGGCAGGGAAGGTGACAGACTGGCGGGTACGAGAAATGCTGACGTAGCCATCCTCAAGTGGTTGGCGTAAGAACTCCAAGACATCGCGCTTAAATTCTGTCAGCTCATCCAAAAATAAAATGCCGTGTGTGGCTAATGAAATCTCGCCAGGTTTGGGAAAACTGCCGCCGCCAACTAGGGCTGGGCCAGAAGCGGAATGATGTGGACTGCGAAATGGTCGATCGATCACTAAGCCTTTGCCGCGCAGCAAACCCGCCACAGAATGGATTTGAGTGACTTCCAACGCTTCCTTGAAAGACATCGGAGGTAAAATGCTGGGTAATCGCCGCGCCAACAGCGTTTTACCCGATCCAGGGGGGCCGACGAAGATTAAATTATGTCCACCTGCTGCGGCAATTTCCAGAGCGCGACGGGCATGGTTTTGACCTTTAACATCCTTGAGATCGAGTTTAATCTCCTTTGTGGTATGAGCCGTGAGATCGGTTTGAGTGGGAGTTGGTGCGTATCGATCGGGATGAGCAAGAAAGTCGCCCACTTCGATCAAACTGCGGAGACCATAGACCTTAAGCCCCGCCACAACTGCCGCTTCTGCCGCATTTTCAAACGGTACGATCATGCCCTTGATCCCCATTTTGATCGCCGTTGCCGCAATCGGCAGAACTCCCGCCACTGGACGCAAACCACCATCAAGCGAAACTTCACCTAAAAACAAGTGATCACCGAGTAATTGAGGATCGACTTGCTCGGAAGCGGCGAGAATTCCGACACTGATTGGCAGATCGAAGCTGGGACCTTCTTTGCGTAGATCGGCAGGAGTGAGGTTCACCACGATTTTTCGCATCGGAAAGGCATAGCCCGAATTTTTGAGAGCTGCCTTGACTCGCTCCTTCGATTCCTGCACCGCCATATCAGGTAAGCCAACCACGACAATTCCAGGCAATCCACCTGCGACATCGACTTCGACCCCGACCTGAATGGCGTTAATGCCCAAAATTGATGCACTCCAGACTCTGGCTAACACGCTGTTTCCCCAGAAAGAACTCCAGTAAAGACTTTCTCGGCTGGCCCAGTCATAAATACATGGTTATTCTCGGCTGACCAGTGAATACGGAGATCGCCACCTGGTAAGTTAACGGTGCAATTTCGATCGAACTTACCATTCAATACACCTGCCACCACAGCAGCGCAAGCTCCCGTTCCACAAGCCAGAGTTGCTCCTGCCCCGCGTTCCCACACCAGCATTTTGATCCGATCGGGCGAAACCACTTGGATAAATTCGGTGTTAGTGCGCTGCGGAAAAGCAGAATGATATTCAAACTTCGGCCCAAGCTCGTTTAGGGAAATTGTCGTAACATCATCAACAAACGTAATGCAGTGAGGATTGCCCATACTAACTGCGGTCACCTGCCAATCTTCACCATCAACTTGCAATGGTACTGCTATTGCCTTGTCTTTTGGCGCAACTAGTTTGGTCGGGATTTCTTCTGCGACTAAAATCGGCTCTCCCATATCTACAGTTAACTGACCATCAGGATTTAGTTCGATCGAGATTAAACCTGCATTGGTATGGATTTCATAACGGTGATCTACAGGCTCGATCCCCAGATCGATCATGAACTTTGCCAGACAACGAATCCCGTTACCGCACATCTCTGGCTCCGATCCGTCAGAGTTATAGATCCGCATCATATAACTGTTCTTGTTAGTTTCCTCAGGCAATAAAAAAATTACCCCATCAGCACCGATGCCAAAGTTTCGATCGCACAACTGGACTGCTTGGTTAGGGGTAAGTAGAGGCTCGGTTCGATCGCGGTTATCAATCAAGATAAAGTCATTACCAAGACCTTGATATTTAGTAAAAGAAATGTCCATTCCAGACCCATACTCTTAAGATAAAGTTAATTTTAACTCAGTATTTCGACGGTAACTTTGTTTTATAGGACTTCCGCAAAATGCGAGGTAATCACAAATCCAGAGTTTACGGCAAACCGCACCAATGTGAGCCAGTAAACCGAAGTCGATCGAAGCGATCACCAGCATAGAATTACTTCATTAGAGCCTCTGGTGATTTATATGCAGCCAACTAACCCGAATCAATTTACCGAAAAAGCATGGGCGGCGATCGCTCGTACCCCCGATGTCACTAAGTCGGCGGGGCAGCAGCAGATCGAGAGCGAACACTTAATGAAAGCTCTGCTAGAAGAAGAAGGCTTGGCGACCAGCATTTTTAATAAAGCCGATGTCAGTGTGCAGAAATTGCGCGATCGAACCACCGAATTTATCGATCGACAGGCAAAGGTATCAGGCAGTAACACTGCGGTTTATCTAGGACGTAGCCTTGATGTTTTACTCGATCGATCTGAAGCAGAACGCAAAACATTTGGCGATGATTTTATTTCGATCGAACATTTTCTGATGGCTTACACCAAGGACGATCGCTTCGGCAAAGCATTATTGCAAGAAGTGGGACTAGATGAGGCTAAGCTGAGAAAAATCATCGAGCAAATTCGCGGTAATCAGAAAGTGACCGACCAAACTCCCGAAAATAAGTATGAAGCCCTCGAAAAGTATGGGCGCGATCTGACTGAATTAGCGAAGGAAGGTAGACTCGACCCCGTAATCGGTCGGGATGATGAAATTCGCCGCACGATCCAGATCTTGTCGCGTCGCACCAAAAATAATCCCGTGCTAATTGGTGAACCAGGTGTGGGCAAAACCGCGATCGCCGAAGGATTAGCCCAACGGATCATTAGTGGCGATGTGCCTGAGTCTTTACGAGATCGAAAGTTGATTGCCTTGGATATGGGAGCTTTGATTGCGGGGGCAAAATATCGCGGCGAGTTTGAAGAACGTCTCAAAGCTGTGCTCAAAGAAGTCACAGAATCGCAAGGACGGATCGTACTGTTTATCGATGAAATTCATACGGTTGTGGGAGCGGGGGCGACCCAAGGCGCGATGGATGCGGGGAACTTGCTAAAACCAATGCTGGCAAGAGGTGAACTGCGCTGTATCGGTGCTACAACTTTGGATGAATATCGCAAATTTATCGAAAAAGATGCGGCATTGGAACGTCGATTCCAACAAGTCTATATCGATCAGCCCAATGTCGAAGATACGGTTTCGATCTTGCGTGGATTGAAAGAAAGATATGAGTTGCATCACGGCGTGAAGATTGCTGACAGTGCCCTGATTGCGGCGGCGACACTCTCCACCCGCTACATTAGCGATCGATTTTTACCCGATAAAGCGATCGATCTAGTCGATGAAGCTGCTGCCAAGTTAAAAATGGAAATCACTTCCAAACCAGAAGAATTAGATGAGATCGATCGAAAGATCTTGCAAATGGAAATGGAACGGCTTTCCCTCAAAAAAGATACCGATCCCGATTCCCTCGATCGAGTGGATAAATTGGTAAAAGAGCTAGCCGACCTCAAAGAGTCTCAGGCAAGTCTATCAGCGCAGTGGCAATCGGAAAAAACCACGATCGATAATGTCCGCAAACTCAAAGAAGAAATCGATCGAGTCAATGTCGAAGCCCAGCAAGCCGAACGGGATTACGACCTCAATCGCGCTGCCGAACTCAAATATGGCAAGCTCACCGACCTCCAACGTCAACTCCAGCAAGCCGAAGTCCGTCTCACCGAAACTCAAACTACGGGTCGATCTCTACTGCGTGAAGAAGTTACCGAGGAAGACATCGCCGAAATTATCTCAAAATGGACGGGCATCCCAGTTGTGAAGCTGGTGGAGTCGGAAAAATCGAAACTGCTTTACCTCGAAGATGAACTGCATAAGCGTGTGATCGGTCAAACCGAAGCAGTAACGGCTGTAGCGGATTCGATCCAACGCTCCCGTGCTGGACTTGCCGATCCCAACCGCCCGATCGCCAGCTTTATCTTCCTTGGCCCCACGGGTGTGGGCAAAACCGAGCTAGCAAAAGCTCTCGCCGCATATATGTTCGATACCGAAGACGCGATGGTACGGATTGATATGTCCGAATATATGGAAAAGCACAGTGTTTCGCGTTTGGTTGGCGCACCTCCAGGCTATGTCGGGTATGAAGAAGGCGGTCAGCTTACAGAAGCAATTCGTCGTCGTCCCTATGCTGTGATCTTGTTTGATGAGATTGAGAAAGCCCATCCCGATGTGTTTAACATCATGCTGCAAATCCTTGATGATGGGCGCGTTACTGACTCCCAAGGTCGCACCGTGGACTTCAAAAATGCCGTAATTATTCTTACGAGTAATATCGGTTCTCAATTCATTCTCGATATTGCGGGTGATGACTCTCGGTATGAAGAGATGCGCGATCGAGTGATGGAGACAATGCGATCGAGTTTCCGCCCAGAGTTTCTCAATCGGATTGATGAGATTATTATCTTCCATGCCTTACGACGTGACGAGTTGCGCCAGATCGTGAAGCTGCAAGTGAAGCGATTGGAACTACGTCTTGCCGAACGCAAACTCTCGCTCAAGCTCTCCGAAGCTGCCCTAGACTTCATTGCTGAGGTGGGCTACGATCCTGTCTATGGTGCGCGTCCACTTAAACGTGTGATCCAACGCCAACTAGAAACCCAGATTGCTAAATCCATTCTCCGCAGCGATTTTACCGACGGCGATGTGATCTTTGTCGATGTTGAGAACGAACGCCTCGCGTTCAAACGACTGCCAAATGAAATCCTGACGACTTCTCCTAGTTGAGATTAGTTAAGGTCTAGGTGAGTGAATGTTTTGGCATCCTTGCCGCTACCATCACTGGTGTAGTCGGCGACGATCTGACCGTTGCCGACCAGTCGGTATTTATATGTAAC
>ENA-ORBV01004758-ORBV01004758.1-microbial-mat-metagenome-genome-assembly--contig:-NODE-4758-length-25706-cov-4.846463_pt1 | contig 25706 bp, 24 predicted proteins | sample MGYA00237777_ERZ505514 | MGnify/ENA primary metagenome ERZ505514 (study PRJEB26160, sample SAMN06269048) | microbial mat metagenome | isolation source: Oligotrophic lake microbial mat | place... | reverse complement strand
AGTGAAGGCCCCATACCAGGGCCGTAACGGTGCCGGCCGCCGGGCGCTTACAATCGGTGTATTAGGCCAATAGTATCATACCCACTCGAAATAGCGCAGAACCGGAAATGAACATGTCTCTGAGGCCGAAGTTGCCGGGATGATGTCGGGGATGATCGTGGAGAACGTAGGGGGCGCACCAAGGGTCGGCAAGCTCCTCGACCCCCGGATTGGACTTTGCCTTTCGTGCAGTTCGTGCGTCAGCTCCTGTCGTCTCCTGTTCACTCGACGTGGCAGCCGGTAGGTTGTGGGGCTTGGCCGGCGCCATCGGAGTCGAAACCGACTCTCAGCGCTCCGTTTTCGACCGCAGGTTCAGGAGCAGAATCCCGGCCAGGGCCAGAAAGATCACACCCGTGGAGCCAAGTCCACAGCCGTCATCGTCGCTGCTTGACGCACCGTTCGAGGCCGCGCTGGTGGTAAAGGTCCACACCTGGGCGCTCGCCAGGGCATTCCCCGCAAGATCCTTGGCTCTGGTGGTGATCGTTGCGGTATAGACGGTGCCGGCAGCGAGATCGGCGGTCGGATTGAAGGTCGCGGTGACGCCGACGTAGGCGACCGCTCCGGCGACCGCGGTCGCGCCCTGCTTTAGGGTCATGGTCGCGGAGGTGATCGTGGCCGGGTCCATCTCCTCGCTGAAGGTGGCGGTGACACTCTGGTTCACCGCAATCCCCACGGCTGCGTCCACCGGGATGGCCGAGCTTATCGTGGGCCGGGTGGTGTCGGCCTGCGCTCCCAAGCTGACCGCATTAGGGAGCCAGGCGGTCGCGAATGCGCCACAGACATGCGCTCCTACGAACACGCCGGCCAGGATCACAGCAACGCATTCCCCGGTCGATACCTCGCTTAGGACATGCTGACCAATAGCATGGTCGATCGTCTCCAGCACCCGGGATCGTCGCAGGACATCCATGACCAAGGGTAAGTGACAGAGACGTTGCGGGATTTCGACCTGCAGGCCTTCATCGTGTGTATATTGCTGGAATACCAGCATAATATGTGTACATTCGAGGCTCGTCGTAATGTCAAAAAACTCGATTTACAACTTTTTGAATCGACGTAACTCGCACAGTGTGAATTTTAACGCGGGGGAATTCGTTACCCGAGGAATGGACGTGAACAGTCACCGTCACGCCAGATCGACCAGCCGGTGCTGGCCGGGCGCCATCTCACTGGCCGCGTGGATCAGTTCGGCCATCACGCCGGGACCATGCTCCCAGATCGCCTGGAACAGACTGAGCGTGCGTTCCTGGCGTTTGCCGCGGGGACGGAGCAGGCCACTGATCGCACCAGGCGCGGGCAGACCGGCTTCAATGCGGGCGCCGCGCTCCAAGGAATGTGCGAGACGGTCGAGTTCGCGGCGCAGGCGGACCTGGGCGGAGGCGATACGCCGGTCAGAGCCATCACCGAGTTGATTGATCGCCTGGGTGAGGGTGTCCAGGCGGTTGGAAGACGGTGACTGAAGGCGCATCGGTCCTCCATCGACTACATCTTGTGGTGATATGCCCAGACGCTGGGCGGACCGAGCGGCCCATGACGGCAGCAGGGTCAGCGAGCAGCGGGGGATGAGTTGGGGCGGTTGGGCGCCCAGAGCGGCGTAGGCAGGACCAATAGCAGCGTGATAGGCCAGCTCGCCTGGTCCAAGGATCGCTGCGGCGGCCGGTAGCGCGAGCTGCTGGAGGATCGGACGCAGGGCAGCGCCGGGACTGAGCGTCTCAGGTGGCAGATCGCTAGGCTGGTCGACCGTGAAGCGACCGGCGGCGGTATCATGGAAGAGCGGTGCTCGGGGCAGGGGGCCGAAGGGATCGGGGTAGCCGTGACGAACTAAGTCCTGCTGGCGGATGGCCAGTTCTGCTGCCGGCCAGGCGGCGCAGGCTGCCGACAGCCGGGCTGCCCACAGGGGGCGCAGGACATGCGATTCACAGGCGACCACCGGATGGCCGGCGCACAGGTCACGTATCACGCGGCACAGCCAAGCGCCCATGCCTTCATCGCCGATGGGAGCGCGTTCCAACAGCCAGCGACTGCCCAGACCCTGGCCGAATTGCGACTGGCAGCGGGCCACCAGCAGATCCCACCACAGCGCGGCTGCCCGCCAGCGCAGCGCCGACTTGCCGGGGCCCAGATCCGTAGTGACCCGGGCGATGCTGCCGTCGCGCAGCAGGAGGTCGGCATGATTGGCCTCGCCGAGGTCGTGATCCTCGGAGGCGCACCAAAACCACGCCACCGTAGGTATGTCTTCCTCGGTGAGGCGGTGGGCAAGGGCGATGGCGTGGGCGAGCTTGACTAGGCTATAGAGTGGACCGCCACCGACCGCAGGCTGCTGGCCGGTGACGACCACGACGCTGGCCGGGTCCTTCAGCAGTGGATGCAGTCGAGCCAGCGCCACGCGGTCCCACACGCCCGCGACCAACATCCGGCGGGCGTGGTCGGCGGTCGAACGGATCCCAGTCCACGGCTCGCCAAGCCAGGCTTTCGCCAACGGATCACCGGCGAGGTGGGCGGCTGCGAGAGCTTGGGGCGAGGACATGATTCCCATTCCGTGCAACGGGGTTGTCGTGCGGGCCGGATCCGGTCCGTGTACTACGAATCTTGGCCCAAGTGGCAATGCGGGATGATGGTTCCGCCCTGTCCCCAAGCCATCATGCAGGCGTGATAAGCGTCAGCCGGCGATGAGCGTCTTGATTTCAGCCAGCTTGGCGTCGCGTTGGGCGGCGGTGTTCGCTTCCAGGTTCAGGCGCACGACGGGTTCGGTGTTGCTGGCGCGCAGATTGAACCACCAGTCGGAGAAGCGGACGGTCACCCCGTCGAGCTCTTGGACGGTGCCGCCGGTCAGCGCTTTGGCGCGGGCGAACACGGCAGCCGGGTCGGCGACCTTGAAGTTGATCTCGCCGGTATGGAAGTACTTGAGCAAGGGCTTGACCAGGTCGGACAGCCTAGTCGTCTCGCTGGCGATGTTGGCCAGCAGGATGAAGGCGTAGAGTCCACTGTCGGCGTTCCAGAAGTCGCGGAAGTAGTAGTGGCCCGACAGCTCGCCAGCGAAGACCGCGTGCTCCTGCTTCAGGGTCTGCTTGATGAAGCTGTGGCCGACACGGGTTTCGACCGCCTTGCCACCCAGCGATTGGACGAACTCGGCCACCACCTTGGATGAGCGCAGGTCGTAGGCGACGGTCGCGCCAGGCTCCTTGGCGAGGTAGTACTTGGCGAGCAGGGCAGTGGTGAAATCGCACGAGATGAATTCGCCGTTCTCGTCAACCAGGGCGCAGCGGTCGCCGTCGCCGTCGAAGGCGGCGCCGAAGTCGGCCTTCTCGGCCTTCACCCGAGCCTGCAGTTGCTTGAGATTCTCCAGCTTCAGCGGGTTGGCCTCGTGGATCGGGAAGCGGCCATCCGGATCGAAGTTCAGCGGGATCAGCTGCACGTCCGCCAACTTCGGCAGCAGGTGCTGGAACATCGTGCCGATGATGCCGTTGCCGCCATCGACGACGATTTTCAGACGACGCTTGGGCGCCCACAGCTTGGCCAAGTAGGTGGCATAGGCGTCCAAGGTGACCGTCTCGGTGACCGAGCCACCTGGATTCTTGACGATCTGGCAGGCGCGGGCGATCCGCTCGATCTCCTCCATGCCGGTGCCGCCGCCGATCGGCTTGAAGCCGGGGCCAGTGATCTTGATGCCGCCGTAGGCTGCCGGGTTGTGCGAGGCGGTGACCTGGATGCCGCCCTCGGTGTTGAGGTGGTGCATGCTGAAGGTCACGGCCGGGGTCGAGACCATGCCGACATCGATGACGTGCACGCCGGCGTCGACCAGGCCCTGGATGACGGCGACCTTCAACATGGGGCCGGACACCCGCATGTCGCGGCCAACGGTGAAGGTCTTGCCGGTCAGGCCCAGGACCTGTGCTGTGGCGTTGCCGGTCTGGTAGGCCAGAGACTCGTTGAGCTCCTGGGGATACAGTCCGCGGATGTCGTAGGCTTTGAACGGGTCGGGCATGGGATCCTCGTATGGACGGACCCTAGCAGGGCGGGTTGCACGACAAGTGCCTCAGCGCCGCACCACTCGATCGGTGGTCTCGCCCGTGCGTGGGTCGCGGATCTTGCGGCAATCGAGCCCTTCGATGGCCAGGAGGCTGCGCTTGGTAGCCAGCGGTCCCGGGTAGGCGCCCATGTGGGCGCTTGCCAGGGCGCGATGGCAGGGGATGAGAACCGGCAGAGGGTTGCGGGCCAGCGCGTCGCGCACCACTGGGGCGGTGCCGCCAGGAATGGTGCTGGCGAGTTGATCGTAGGACTTGGTCTGCCCGTAAGGGATCTTGCGAACGGCCTCCATCGCTGCCCGGGCCATCGGTGTTATGCCATGGAAGTCACAAGCGATCGGAAAGTCCTTGGTGCGGCCCATCACATAGCTTTCGAGCTGTGCAAATAGCGCACTGATCACCGGATGATCGGCTTCGACGATCTCATCGCGGCGATGGCGCAAGACCGGCTGGGCAGGCCAGGCGTGCATCTCGATGAAGACGACGCCGCGCTCGGAGGCGATGACGCCGACGCTACCCAATCCCGGTACCATCCCGACCCGCCTGCTCAACGCCATGACAGCGTGTAGTGGCGGGCCGGAGAATGGCCACTGCCAGGTATTCAGGGTACGACGATACTGATAGTGGCCGGACCCGAGGTGATACTCATGGTCGAGCCGCTGGCTGCCTTGACCAGGACGCCATCCCAGGCCGAGCTGGTCTTGGTATTCCAGGTCACGGTGTTGGGGTCGTTGTCGTTGGTCAGCTGGTCGGTGCCGCCGTTTGGCTTCGCGTCCTTCTTGCTATCAGCCTTGGGGGCTGGCTTGGCCTCCCGTTTCGTGCCATCCTCGAAGGCGACGTCCTTGATCAGCGTGATGCCGGGGCAGCTGGCGCTGCCGCCCCACGAGAAGGCCGATCCCTTGGCGTTGCCTTTGTCGATGGCGTTGCCGACATCGCCCCAACGGATCAGGACGACGCCTGGCTTCCCGGTGATGGCGCGGGCTTCCAGGACATGACCGGCATCGATGGTCTGACGACCAAGCACGGCGCCTAGAGCCCGGTGAGGCTTGTGCTCGTCGGTAGCGGCCGAGAGCGCGGCAGTGAGCGTGAGTAGGGTGACGATCAGACGGGTCATGGGTGACCTCCTGCCTGAATCTACGGAGCCCAAACCGGCTTGTCGCCGTGGGACTTGCCAGCAAACCCGTTGGATGAATGTGGGAAAGTCCGACAGCGGGAGGTCGCGAGGGGCTGCGATCCATTGAAGCGCCCAGTCCAGCGGGTAGGTCCCTGATCCCGCGGAGCTGCCCATGACCGACCACGCCGAAACCATCTCCCTGCATGCCGGCCAGGTGCCCGATCCGACCACTGGATCGCGGGCTGTGCCGCTCTACCAAACCACCAGTTACGTATTCAAGGATGCGCAGCACGCGGCCGACTTGTTCGCCCTGCGCGCCTTCGGCAACATCTACACGCGCCTGATGAATCCGACCACCGATGTGCTGGAGAAGCGCGTCGCCGCCCTGCATGGCGCCGCTGGCGCGGTGGCGACTGCTTCTGGCCAGGCCGCCATCTTCTACGCCATTGCTGCGATCACCTCGGCCGGCCAGAACATCGTCAGCACGACCAACCTGTACGGCGGTACCGTCACGCTGTTCCGGCAGACGTTCAGTCGTTTCGGCATCACCGTGAAGTTCGTGGATTCCAGCGATCCGGCCGCGGTGGCGCGGGCGATCGACGACAAGACCAGGTTGGTCTTCAGCGAATCGATCGGCAATCCCAAGTGCAACGTCGACGACTTCGAGGCGATCGCCAAAGTCGCGCACGACCGCGGGCTACCCTTCATCGTCGACAACACGGTGTCGCCGCCGCCACTATTCAATCCGCTGCAGCACGGTGCCGACATCGTCGTCCTGTCGCTGACCAAGCTGGTCGGCGGACATGGCACCTCGCTCGGCGGAGCCATCGTCGAGAAAGGCGATTTTCCATGGAACAACGGCACGTTCCCCGAGATCGACGGACCCGACGCCAGCTACCACGGGGTGAACTTCTGGACCGCGTTTGGAGGCCATCCCAAAGCGGTTGCTCCTGGCTTGGCCTATGTGCTGAAGATCCGCACTGGCCTGCTGCGCGACACCGGCGCGACCATCTCGCCATTCAATTCGCATCAGATTCTGCTCGGGGTCGAAACCCTCCCGCTGCGCGCCGAGCGGCATGTGCTCAATGCCCAGTCGGTGGCTGAATGGCTGTCGCGCCATCCGCTGGTCACCTGGGTCAACTATCCCGGCCTGCCCAACCACCCCGACCACGCGCGGGCGAAGCGCTACATGCCCAAGGGTCCCGGGGCCATCCTCGGCTTTGGCGTGAAGGGCGGCTTGGAAGCCGGCAAGCGCTTCATCTCGGCCCTGAAGATGGTATCGAACCTGGCCAACGTGCTGGATGCCAAGACCCTGGTCATTCATCCCGCCTCGACCACCCATCAGCAGCTGTCGCCCGAGCAGCAGCTGGCTGCCGGCGTCACGCCGGATTTTGTCCGCCTGTCGGTCGGCCTTGAGCATGTCGACGACATCACCGCCGACCTCGAACAGGCCTTGCGCGCTTCGCAGGGTTGATCGCCACTTCCGCGTGTTGCGACTCCCTGCTGATCTCGCTGCCGGCTCCACCCTCGTCATCGCCGTCAGTGGCGGAGTCGACAGTGTCGCCTTGCTGGCGGCTTTGGCCGAGCATGGCGGATTCCGCCTGATCTGCTGGCATCTCGATCATCAGCTGCGCGATGGTTCGGCAGCAGATGCCGCGTTCGTCGTCGCCCTCGCAGGCCGCCTCGGGGTGCAGTCGGTCAATGACCGCGCCGATGTTCGTGCGGCGATGCGCGGCGACGGCGTCGAGGAGGCCGCCCGCCGGGTCCGCTACGCCCGATTGGCCGAGTTCTGCGTGCAGGTCGGCGCAGTTGCTGCCTGTACGGCGCATCATCGTGACGATCAGGCTGAAACGGCGCTGATGCAGATCCTGCGTGGTTGCGGCCCAGAAGGCCCAGGCGGTATCGCTGCCGATCGTCCGCTGGCTGATGGCGTGCGACTGCTGCGTCCGCTGCTGCATGCTACGCGTCAGGATCTCGTGGAATTCTGCCGTAGCCGTCAGCTGGAGTGGCGTGAAGACCCCAGCAACGCTGACCCGGTGTTTGCCCGCAATCGCATCCGCCATCACGTCCTGCCCGAGTGGGAACGGCATTGCCCGGGAATCCGCGATGCCTTGGCAGCAATGGCCGAGCACGGGGGGGCGGTCCGTCGCGCTGCTGCCAGCAGGGGTGCCGGACTGATTGGGGCGACCTGCATTCCTGTCGTGGCACTCCAGGGGCTCGACCGGGCCGCCTTGGCTGCCGTGTGGCGGGAACTGTGCAGGCGCTGCGGTGTCGAAGCAAATCGCGACCGGCTCCGCCGTCTGGATGATCTGTTGACGGGCGGGCCGGGCCGGCGATTGCGCCTAGGCGACTGGCTACTGTTGCGTCGGGCTCGACAGATCAGCTGGACTGCTGTGTAAGAATCGGGCTGGTGGCCCGACAGATGGGCGTGGAGGCTCCCATGCCCAGACATTCTCCTTTCTTGCCGATCCTGACCATGCCAAACATGCGCACGATGCTCGCACTGTTGGCCTGCCTCCTGCTCTTCGGCTGTTCGCAGCCGGAAGCAGCAGTCGCCCAGCCCCCCGTCATCGCTGCCGGAGCCACCATGCCGACGTCCCCTGAACCCGATTGGGCCAACCTCACCGATGCGCAATGGAAGGAACGGCTGAGTTCCGAGCAGTATAACGTGCTGCGTCGGCACGGCACCGAACCAGCCTTCTGCGGTGGCTACACCACCTTTAAAGCGAATGGGTCCGGTGCGTACAACTGCTCTGGCTGCGGTCTTCATCTGTTCGACGCCAACACCTCGTTCAATTCGGGAACCGGCTGGCCGAGCTTCTTTAAGCCGGTCGATGGAGCAGTCGAGAGCAAGGCCGACAACGCCTACGGCATGGTCCGTACCGAGGTCCATTGCGCGCGTTGCAAGGGTCATCTAGGCCATGTCTTCGATGATGGTCCGGCCCCGACCGGCCAGCGCTATTGCATCAATGCAATCTCGTTGGCCTTCAATTCGGCCAAGGCTGCAGTCAGCAAGCAGCAGCCCGGTGCAGCCGTGGGACTCGCCAAGGCGACTTTCGGAGCCGGCTGCTTCTGGGGCGTCGAGGCCGTGCTGCGCGCTGTCCCCGGGGTGGTCGACGCGCAGGTCGGTTACATGGGCGGGAAGACCGCCAGTCCGACCTATCAGGATGTGTGCAGTGAGGACACCGGCCACGCCGAGGTCTGCGAGGTGACTTTCGATCCGTCGCGGGTGTCGTTTGCGCAACTGCTGACCGTCTTCTTCGAGAATCACGATCCGACCACGCTGAACCGCCAGGGGCCGGATGTCGGGACGCAGTACCGCTCGGCCATCTTTACCCAGAACGACAGCCAGCGCGATGTCGCCATCGCATTTATCAAAGCCATCGACGCGTCGAAGCGGTTACGGCGTCCCATCGCGACCGAGGTGACGCCGGCGGCGGCCTTCTGGCGGGCCGAGGAGTACCATCAGAACTACTCTGAAAAGCACGGCCATGGGGCGTGCCATCGGCCACTCGGCATCAAGCTAGCTGATCTTGCCCCAAAGTAGGGCTTCAGCCCAGCCCTGAACGCGACAACGGAGGCCATCGGCCTCCGTTGTCGCGTTTGGCAGGTCAGGCGGCCGGGATCAGCGGCGGCGGGATGCCCGCACCAGCGCCTCGTCAACTAGACTGACCGTCACGCGGTTGGCGCTTTGCGCCACGGTCACGGCCTGGCCGAGGTCGGCGGCATGACGGGCGCGCAGGGTTTCGGCTAGGCGACGGGCGGCCAACGGATCGGGTTCGCCCTTATCGTCGATGAAATCATGAGTGTCCACGCCCCCGATCGACTTGAGATAGTCGACCAAGTGAGCGGTGACGGGCGAGATCGTCGTGCTGGTCATCGTTGTGCCCTCTGTGGCGTATCATGCGTGTCGGGATCTGGTCGCAAGCCGGTCACTTCCGAGCATCAACACACAGGGAGGGGTTGCCGGAGCGTTTCCGCTCCTAACATGTTTCCATGCCCGCTGAAAGCCGCCCCCGCTACGCCAACTTCCCCGAGCGCGAACCCAAGGTCCTGATCGGTCCCAATATCAACGCAACCTCTGCCAAGCAGCTCTCGCGGTTGTCGATCGGCACCTACGAGATGTCGGTGGCCCAGCAGGAGCGCGGTCAGATCACCACTGAAGCGGCCCGCCAGGCGATGAACGCCATCGCCAAGGCCGGGGGTATGCCCTTGGAAGCCGTCAAGACGCGCGATTACGTCGGCGCCTTTGCCACCAAGAACAATGAATTCTCGTGGTCCGTATGGATCACCACCCCGTTCGAGCCTGGCCAGTCCGCCCACATCATCTGGGCGAAGTACGTCGAGCTCAGCGGCGAGCGCAAAGTCGGCATCGCCTTCCGCCTCAACACCGCCTTCACCTGCGATGACATCGGCAACGTGCTGCGCACGGCGCAGAAGAACGCCATCGTCGTCCCCGAGGGCGAGGCCTATGTCCTCAAGGGCAACCCCCCGCCCCGCTTCCAGAAGAAGGGCGCCGTCGAGTCCGAGGGCGAAACCGCCACTCCGGCAGCCCCGGCCGAAGCGCCGCAGGCCTGAGCTCAAGCGCCGCAGGCCCGAGTCGGAGCGACCTGCTCGGCCTTGATCTCGCCAGTTGCAGCGCCTGGCTGCTCGGCGAGATCGGTCATGATGCCCGCTTCCACCGTGCGGTGTACCGACAGCTCCATCTGACCGGTGGCTGGCTCGACAGCGATGCTGTATTGTGGCGCGACGCTGAGGCCGCGTGCCCTGGTCTGGTTGCCAGGATGCAGACCCTGGCCGCACCCCGGCAATGTCCCGTAGTGGTCGAACGGAGTGAAGCCGAGGATCCGGTCTACGGGACGACGACGAAGTTCCTTCTTAGGCTGGCTGATGGTGCCGAAGTCGAAGCTGTATCAATCCCGATGACTGCCGATGGACATCGGACCGTGTGCGTTTCCTCTCAAGTTGGCTGCAAGCAGGGCTGCACCTTCTGTCGCACCGCCCGCATGGGACTGGTGCGCAACCTTGCCGCACACGAGATCGTCGGACAGGTCGTAGCGGTCAATCACGCCACCGGTCGGCCGGCCCGCAATGTCGTCTTCATGGGCATGGGCGAGCCGCTCGACAACGCTGACGCCGTCGCCCAGGCGGCCCGCATCCTGAGCGAACGATGCGGTTGTTCGCTGGCCTGGGATCACATCACGATTAGCACCGTCGGCCGCCTGGCCGGGCTCGCCCGCTGGGAATCTCTGGGACTGGGCCAAGCCAACCTGGCGGTCAGCCTGCATGCCGCAGACGATACGGTCCGAGCGACGCTGGTGCCGGCTGCCCGGATTGAATCGCTCGCCGAGCTGCGCTCTACCCTGGGCTCCATCCGGCTGCCGCGCGACCGCCGGATCATGCTGGCGGTTGTGGTCATCCCCGGCATCACCGACACGACCTCGCTGATCGACGCCCTAGTGCAGTGGATCGACGGACTGCCGGTCCTGGTCAACCTGATCCCATTCAATCCATTCCCTGGCGTGGAATGGCGGGCACCGACTCTGGAAGAGTCGAAGAGCATGCGCGACGCCATCCTCGCGCGCGGCATTGCTGCCCGGCTGCGCGTGACCAAGGGCAGAGACACCCTTGCCGCCTGCGGCCAACTGGCGACACGCCGGCTGAGAACTGCGCCTGACGATTGACCCGGCTGGTCCCCAGCGACCATCCGCCCTCTATGACCCCGATCATCGTCCATGGTGCAGCCGGCCGGATGGGCCGCCGTATCCTTGCCCTCGCTGCCGAGCAACCAGCCGACTACCGCATCATCGCCGGAGTCGACCGCCAGGCCGGCACGCTGCGTGATCTGGGCATCGCCAGCGATGCGCCGGTGCTCACCGCCCTTCCTGCCGAACGCGGAGCCGTGGTGATCGACTTTAGCCACCACGCCGTGTTTCCGTCGGTCATCCGCCACTGCGTGGCCAACGGCATGCCGTTGGCCAGCGGCACCACCGGAGTCGCCCCCAGCACGCTGGATGCCGAGTTGATCGGCGCTGCCGGGCGCATCGCCTGCCTGCATGCCGGCAACATGAGTGTCGGCGTCAACGTGCTGCTGGATGTCGCCGCCCGCCTAGCCAAGGCGCTAGGTCTGGACTATGACATCGAGATCACCGAAGCGCACCACAACCAGAAGGTCGATGCGCCATCCGGCACTGCGTTCGCCTTGGCCGATGCAATCGCCACTGCCACCGGACGAACGCGAGCCGACATGACCTATGGCCGGGAAGGCCAGACCGGGGCCAGGCGTCGCGGCGAAATCGGCATCCACGCCCTGCGCATGGGCGACGTGGTTGGCGACCACATGGTGTGGTTCGTTGGTGGTGGCGAACGCATCCAGCTTGGCCACGTCGCCCACAACCGCGACATCTTCGCTCGTGGGGCCCTGCGTGCGGCGGCCTTCCTGCTGGCAGCCAAGGCCGGTCGCTACCACATGCGGGACGTGCTCGGATTGGCGTGAATCGTTCGCTTGCCCGCGATGCCGCTAGGGCCGGGTACTCGCCCCATGTGGTCAACCGAGAATAACCCACGGCGTAAGCCGTGGGTTATTCTTCAGCCGCCCTTCTGAGCCGGTACGTCTCGCCATTCTGCGGTATCTGCTGCGGTATCTGCTGCGGTATCTGCTGCGGTGCTAGCATGGGATAATTTCCCAATAAAAACCAACAGGGCCACAAAACAAAAAGATCGGCCAGTGCAATTTGCATTGTGACAAGCAGGCAACTATCTGATTACGAAGGGGCAATTCCCATGTGTCCCCGGCTGTCGCGTTCGACGTAATCATGACTGGCGTGAGAAATCTGAGGAATCCCCGTGTGGGTTAACAGAAACAGGCTTGGCATGCAGTTCGCTATGCCCCAATTACATGTTCGATCACGACGTCATGATTCCCCCCAATACTAACCAGGCAAAGTCCTCGGTTGAGAGGCTATTACCATGAGCACCGGAACCGTCATCGTCATAGTCCTGGTGCTCATGCTCCTGGGCACATTACCAACTTGGCCCTACAGCAAGGATTGGGGATACTATCCAAGTGGAGGTCTTGGACTCGTGGTCTTGATTCTGCTCATTCTGGTTCTGATGGGCAAGCTTTAATTATCATCCCTGTAGTGGTTCAATCCTCTCCGATTAGCTAGCCCAATCCGTCCATCGTCACAACCCTAGGAATTCCATGAAGCCCATCATCATCGCTTTCTCAGCCATTCTCTTCTCGACTTTTCTGTTCTGTGGATGCACCACATCGCGGACAAGTGATTATCCCGACCACACGCCTGAGACCACTAGGAAGGTGGATGATATCAAGCTCAATGCTCGCGACCAGAAGGATGCCATTGATAAAAAGTACGATGAGAAATCAAATAATCTTGATTTCCGCGAGCGGCAAATCCGCGAGAAATACAAGGCTGACCGCGAAGCTTATAGCATCAATGCGGGAAAGTCGAATGTCGATCGCGTTGCTAAACGTCGAAATATTGAGGTTCAAGAAAATTTCGACAAGGATAAAATCGATGCTGACGCTGCAGAGAAGCTAAAGTCAAGCCCGGCGGAGGACGAGACTAAGATCAAAGCCGAGGCAATTAGCCGAAAGGCTGAGGTTGATTCCAACGCAACAAATAGTTTGGCTCCGATCTTGAGCGATACCGATGCTGACGATGCAAAGATGAAGCAGCATCACCTGGAACAAGATTTGGCTGAGACCAAGGAGATGACCGCCCTAGAGAAGGAACGGACCCAGGCACGTGACGAAATGCGTTTAAAAATGGTAGATGTTGACAAGTGGACCAATGAGGAACTTAGCAAAGTCAACAAGGGTGCCGAGAACAAAACGGATAAGTAGTTCCCCTTCCTTACGTAACCTGCGTGCTGTCCGCATCATCACCATCTCAACCAACGAACCCAAGGATATCATCATGACAACTTCCGTCTACTGCTTGGCCACGAGTGAAGCCCAAGCAAACACCATAGTCGATCGCCTGCGATCTGTGGGAATCGCCAGTGACGCCATCTCAGTGCTTTTCCCTGACAAGGGTACTACCCGTGACTTTGCCCACGAAAAGCACACTAAGGCTCCCGAAGGAGTTGCGGTAGGCGCAAGCACCGGTGGCGTAATCGGTGCCGGCCTCGGTTGGTTAGTCGGCATCGGCAGTTTGGCAATTCCAGGAGTAGGCCCATTCATCGCTGCAGGTCCGATCTTGGCCGCGTTGAGTGGCGCCGCAGTCGGCGCGACCGTAGGCGGCCTGACTGGCGCACTCATCGGACTGGGCATTCCAGAATACGAAGCGAAACGCTATGAAGGCAAGATTCGCGATGGTCGGGTGTTGATTTCTGTGCACGTCAGCGACGGCAATCAGGAAAAGGAAGCCAAGCGCATCTATACCGAGGAAGGTGCTGAAGATATTGCGAGTGCCGGTGAGGCATCCGTGCCTGCTGTTCAGTCTGCGAAGGTACGTAAGGAAAAGTCATGAATCTATGTCAGGTCGCTCTAGTCGTCGCTGTGATCGCAGTCCTCACTGGATGCGGCGAAGGCTCGGCGCCACGATCGCAGTCCGACTCTTCAGGCAGGCCTATGAATTCCGCCATGAGATCAACGAACGAATCTGACACGTCACGTCCAGTAGATAATTCCGCTCAGAATGTAACTGATAGAGACGGGCGCTCAGTCACCCCGTTGGATCAGGGAAGCAGCAGCAGCGATATTGCTATTACCAAACAGATCCGCAAGGCACTGACCAGTGATGAGACGTTGTCGGTGAATGCGCAGAACGTAAAGATCATTACCGCAAATGGAGTGGTAGTCCTGCGTGGCCCTGTGGCATCTCAGGCCGAAGCCAATCGTGTGCTCGCGCACGTCCAAGTAGCCAATGGGATTTCACGGATCGACAATCAAATCACCGTGCCATGAACAGCAACAGGGCATTGAACCAGCCCGAGGATAGGAGTCGGCGTGAGCCGACTCCTATCCTATTCGGGGATCCGATGTCCGCCGTATCACCACAAGGACCGATCTATGAAATCGACACGGCCGGCCAGAGAGTGTGGCTGATCTCGTTACCCTACATCGGACTGCCGCAGGCCATCATTGGCAGGGCCAAGATTGGTTGAGTGGTTAGTGACGATATCCTCCATTCCAGAAGTCATTCCGATTCTACCTGATGAGCGTATAAGCGAGGTTATTGGACCAGCGGCAGCGGGTAAACCCGGTTCGACGCTGCTGACCTATCTGCGCCTTCAGGGTGGTGGATGGTGGAAATGGATCGCGATTTGGGCGTTGCAGAATATCCGATATCTACCGGTCTATGTCATGCCGTTGCTCATTGGCCATCTGATCGATCGCATCGACAGCCAAGCGCCGGGCAAGGCCCTCGGCGAACTTCCGTGGGTTTTGGGCATCACCGTGGCGATGTGCTTAGCGACGATCGCGAGCGACACCCTGGCACGGGTACTGCTCTCCCGCATAGGACATCATTTGACCGCTGGCCTACGCGCCGCGTTAATTCAACGCATAAATCGTCTCGAATTCTCTTTCCACGACCGTTCGCAGTTTGGAGCCCTACAGAATAAATTCACCCTGGATGTCGGTCGGCTTGCAGGTCTCCAGTCCTACATCTCCGAATCTCTTTTGATGTACGGAACCGTGGTAGTGGTGATGCTTGCGATTATAGCGACCAGCAATGTCCTAATGCTTACCGTCTTGATGCTTGTCGTTCCGATCAACGTCTTGTTGGTGCGGTTATGTTGGAACAGAATCCAATCAAAAAATGAAGATTACGCTAAGGCCGAGACCGGCTACATGGCTTCCCTAAACGAAGCACTGAATGGATTGCGCGTCAATCGTGCGCATGCCAATGAGGAATTTGTGGAGAGTCGTCTGTCAAAAGCGGCTGATTCGGTGGCGAGCAAGGCAATCAAACTCGATTATATGAACAATCTATTTGGATCTGCCTCAGCTGGGGTTGCCACGGTCCTCAGCTTGGTCGTGTTGGCGCTCGGCATCTGGTTGGCTGTGGGAGGCGAGCGAAGTATTCAGGTCATGTCCTATGATTTCACGGTGTCTCCAATCACAGTTGGCGAATTGACCGTGCTGATGAGCTATTACGGCATCCTATCTGGGGCTATGGGCAGCATCATCGGTGGACTGCCGGCAGTCGCTGCCGCAAAGGATGGTATCCGTTCGCTGTCCCAGTTGTTTAAGGATGAAGACGTCGAAAGCCCGCGCGATCGGCGGGAGATACCTACACTTCGCGGAGACGTGCGTTTCGAGTCGGTGTTTTTTACCTACGCCAATGCAGACCATCCCTGCCTCATCGGATTAGAGATGAACATCCCCGCCGGAACCTCGCTCGCTTTGGTGGGCCAGTCCGGAAGTGGCAAGAGCACAGTGGCAAGTCTGATCCTCGGCTTCTATCAGCCGCAGAGCGGACGGGTCCTCATCGACGACAAGGATCTTGGGCTCATAGACCGTCGCAGCCTCCGACGGCACGTCGGCGTGGTCGGGCAGGAAGTCGTTCTCTTTCAGGATTCCATTCTCGCTAACATCGCTTGGGGCGACCAACATCCCGATTTCGCTCGGGTGCAGAACGCCGCACAACGGGCGAATGCTATGGAATTCATCGAACGGCTGCCGGGCGGGCTCGGCCATGTGCTCGGCGATCGCGGAGCCGGCCTGTCCGGGGGACAGCGACAGCGCCTAGCCATCGCGCGCGCCATTTACCGAGATCCACAGTTGCTCATCCTTGATGAGGCGACCAGCGCGCTCGACCAGGAAAGCGAACAGCTTGTGCAAAAAGCGCTTGATGAGCTGCGACGGGGGCGGGCCACGCTCATTATTGCCCATCGACTCTCCACAGTGCGCACTGCAGACAGCATCGCCGTACTCCACGAGGGCTGCATCATTGAACAAGGACGTTTCGATGAGCTGATGGCGAAGGATGGGCCCTTCAAGCGCCTGGCACATGATCAGCTTGTGTAGCTGAATGTACATTATTCGCATCCGTTATACATGGAAGCGTAGGGACCTCCTGCATTCAGCAGTAAATAATGAAACAATGATGATATTCATGCCTCATCCGCAGCAAAGAAACGGGGGGGTGCACCAATGCTCTGATCTGATGGATCCGGTTTGACAGGGGTTAGCCGAGAATGGACGAAGCTGGAACGCAGTTGCTCGTTGTACGCACGATTGCCCGACCAGCGGGAACGTGTTTCCGTCTACGGGAACTATTCCGCGGGTTGACGCGCGTTTGACAGCGCATGAAGGTGGTCAAGTCACCCGCTGCGACCGCCGGCACGATTCATGCTTCTAAAACTTTCGTGATCAATACCGAACCATCTGCAATCCACCTGATACCGACGCCGAGAGGGAAATCTTTGCATTGGATTAGGTTGATCAACGCCTCTGACCACCTCTGACCGGAAGGGAACCAGCATGAGCCAGACCATGACCATCCATGAAGCCAGCAAGGCATGCAATCTCAGCCCCAGTGTTCTGCGCATCTGGGAACTCCGCTACAGCTGGCCCAATCCCAAGCGTAAGCCCAATGGTTACCGCGCTTTCAGCGCCATTCAGGTGGAAGAGCTCAAACGCGTCTCGGATCTGATGAAGTTCGGGACGCCCATCAGAGCCATCATCGTCGATGGCCTACCCCGCTGGCCGAACGAGACGAGCCCGAAGCGCCCCATCTTTGGCTTCATTCGCACGAAGTCGATCCTCAAGCCGCGCGGGGTGGCGGAGGCCAAGGTGCAGGCTGAGATCATCGAGGCCCTGGAGAAGCGCCACGGCCGCCTGGTGCTCGAGCTTTTGCAGCGGGCCATGTGGTCGGTGCGACCGGACGATGAAATACCTTCCGCCTTGGTCCCGTCCCTGGTGGGTCTCGCTGAACTGGACCGTGATCACCGCGGTCTAACAGAGGCGGCGGAGATCCGCCGTCATGTCCTGGATCGTGCGCTTCAACTTTTGCGACGCTTCAAGTCCGCAACGACCGAAGTCTGGGTGGTCCCCACTTCTGCTGAGAGTTATGCCCTGGCCGGCCTCACCGCGCTGTTGCTCAATCAGTATGGCCACGCGGCCCAGCCATGGCTCAGGGACGGCGCGCCTGCCACCGGCAGCGTACTATCGGTCGGAGATTTTAGGGTCCTGAGCGGCCGGCACCATCTTGGGCATGTATCCAGCCTGGGTGGCGATTCTACCGGCCTGGCGGACCTGCTCACCGGCTCGCCGTTGAAGGCGCCGCCCGCCCAGCCTAGTGCCGACTAAGCGAGCTGAGCTCCACCGCTCCCGCGGCTCAAGCCTTGTCACTCCGAGCGCGTTTGCTCGCTATCGGTCCTGCCACGGAGGGTAGAGCTTGCGCATCGTAATATGGGTCACTGAAGTTGTGATCGGCGACACACGGGTCAGTCGGGCTGCTTCAGGGTGCCGGCGATATCAATGACTTGACGGTAACGGACCTCACCGCGGGCGATGCACCTGAAGGCCTCATTGATGTCGGCCATGGGGATGACCTCCACTTCGGCCTGGATGCCGTGCTCGGCGCAGAAATTGAGGACCTCCTGGGTCTCGGCTATACCGCCAATGAGCGAACCGGCCACGTTCCGGCGGTGGAAGGCGACCTTACTGTTGTCGGTCGGTTTTGAGAAGGGCGCCAGCGTCCCGACCACCACCAAGGTCGCATCGCGTTTCAGTGCCTGAACGTAGGGGTTGATGTCGTGGGAATCCGGCACGGTGCTCAGGACGAAATCGAGGCTCAGCTCGGTGGCCGTCATCGCCTTTTTGTCTGTGGAAAGTACAAAGTCCTCAGCGCCGAAGCGGCGCGCGTCCGCCTCCTTATCTGCGGAGGTGCTAAAGACGGTCACCCGCGCCCCCATGGCCGAGGCGAGCTTGACTGCCATGTGCCCCAAGCCGCCAAGGCCTACAACACCCACACGCTGACCTTCTCCGACCCGCCAATGTCGTAGAGGCGAATAGGTGGTGACCCCCGCGCAGAGTAGTGGCGGCGCAGCCACCGGATCCAGCCCGGCTGGGATCTTCAGCACAAAGGATTCGGGGACGACGATGTGAGAAGAATAACCGCCGAACGTGTTGGAACCGTCGGGTTTCATTGGGCCGTTGTAGGTCAAGGTCGCGCCAATCGGCCCTTCGCAGTACTGCTCAAGCCTTGCGCGGCAGGATGCACAGCTGCCGCAGGAATTGACCATGCACCCGACCCCGACCAGATCGCCGACCGCATGCTTGCTCACCTGCTTCCCGATGGCGCTGACGCGACCGACGATCTCATGTCCTGGCATGCACGGGTAAACCGTGTTTTTCCAATCATCACGAACCTGATGTAGATCAGAACGGCAGACCCCGCAAAAGAGGATGGTTATCTGCACGTCTGATGGGTCAGGCTCGGGTCGATCGAACAAGATTGGCGCCAACGAGGTGAACGAGTGGTTCGTGGCGTAGCCAATGGCTTTGGACATGGGAACTCCGGTATTATCAAGGAAGGGGGCAAAAAAACAAAAATGGGAAGGTTGGAGCCAAGTCTTAAGAGCAAAATGTATGCCATTGTTGTACATATAGACTGGCCTCGGATTCATGACGAAAGCCGAAAAGCCTTTATGTAATGTGATGAAATGGAAGTAATTCGACTAAGCTTTTATCAGAATTTATCAGCATTCGCGGCATTCACGGCATAAAACATGACATGCCTCCAAATAACAATCTAACCAATCTCGTAAAAACGACTAATGTCACTAGGATGCCTGCCTTTTGCAGTTGGTGGATGACTTTCGTCGTGCGAATCGCAACGCGGCCTAGTTTATGCGGAAAGAGAAATTTCTGATAATGGACACAAAATAAGGAAATTTGCTACGTGCCGCTGTCGAATTGTGAATGGCACGAGACGCGCTTAATAACAACTGCTAAGGTTATGGCGGTCCGCCATAATCAACACGTATGATAGTTTCGCTCTTTATCGAACCCAACGAGTTAACACTCGTACATTATTGGAACCACCATGCTTCATCCATTCTTCAACAAAGTCGCATGCCTCGTCTGTTTGGTCGTGATGTCGTGTAATATCCATGCTGCCTCGGCTGGAACGGACGCTACCGTCGTGGTGAACAGTCCTACGGACTTCGTTGTGGCAATTGGGAATCAGCCACCAATTGCATCAGATGTTAGTATACTGACCCAATTGGATACTCCGGTAAGTAGCTTTCTTTTGGCGACGGATGCGAATATTGATTCACTGAGTTACCGAATCAACACGATTCCGACGAATGGCATCGCAATCATTCTAGACCAGAACAACAATTCCTTCACCTACACACCAAATATTGGTTTCCATGGCAACGACAGCTTCAGCTTCATTGCCAGTGATGGTCTGGTGGACTCCAATCCGGGGATGGTCACAGTTCTAGTTGGCGACGACATCAATGTTGCGCCAGTGGCCACCAGTGAAAGCCTGTCGACGCCGCATAATACAGTGTTGAACCGTGGGTTGATCGCTAGTGATGTCAACGGTGATCCATTGACCTTTATTATCGTGAACAATCCCACGCATGGCAACGTCGTGATGACAAATTCCGCGGTTGGAGCCTACACCTATACGCCGAATTCTGGATTCAGCGGCAGCGATAGCTTCACTTTTAAGGCAAATGATGGTTTTATGGATTCAAGCATAGCCACGATTACGATCACGGTCGGTAACGGAGGCAACGCCTCGCCGGTGGCGAACAACTGGTCAACGTCCTTGCTTCTAAACACTTCCTTGACCGGAGTGCTATCGGCTAGCGATGTTGATGGTGATCCCCTGACCTACAACCTAGTTAGTAATGCTACTCATGGCGTCACCACGTTAAGCAACACGTCGATCGGGTCCTTTACCTATACGCCGACGATCGGATTCGTCGGCAACGACGCGTTCACCTTTCAGGTCTTTGATGGAACGACTCATTCAAACATAGCACGTGTACAGGTTCAAGTGACGTCATCCAGAGGGAAACTCGACAGTACGAGTCAGGGGAACGCCAGTGGAAGCTGCGGTATTGGTGGCGGATCTGCAGGTCTTATCATAATACTCATGGTATCACTTTGCCTACGTCGGCAACGGGTCTGATGTTGGCGGATAGATGGGGATAGATGGCCATGCGTCCACCCGTTATCATACGTCCGACTACGATCTGTATTGTGCTTAGCGTTGGTCAAACTGTAATGATGTGGGATCAGGACTCCAGTTGGTAACATGATGAGAATTCTCGGTATCGGCGACTGGAATGACCTTGGCGACATGTACCTGAGTCTCGCGGCCGAGGGTCACGAGGTGCGAGTATACATCGCCGAACAGCAGGGTCATGACATTCTCGAAGGCCTTGTCGAACGGGTCGACGATTGGCGCGGTTGTCTGCCGTGGCTGCGAGAGGTTGGATCGCAGGGGGTCGTGCTCTTCGAAACAGCTCACCATGGGATCTTGCAGGACGAACTCCGCCGTGATGGTTTCCAGGTCATTGGAGGCAGTGCATTTGGTGACCGTCTGGAGGCCGATCGATTGTTGGGTCAGAAGGTTCTACGTGAAGTCGGATTTCAGACAATCCCTAGCTGGACCTTCATCGATTCATCCCGGGCCATTGAATTCATACGGCAGCATCCAGGACGTTATGTGGTCAAGTACGATGGCGATGCCAATATCGCCTGTCAGACCTTCTCGGGCCGCTCCAGTGACGGCGCCGATGTGGTGGCGCTGCTCACGGCGCGTGGCACCCAGTGGCCGGGGCGGATCCTGATGATGGAACATGTCTACGGCGTGGAGGTCGGGATTGGTGCGTATTTCAACGGTGAGCGATTTCTTGAACCGGCTTGTCTGGACTGGGAGCACAAACGATTTTTTCCTGGTGACATTGGCGAACTCACAGGAGAAATGGGAACCCTGGTGACCTATGAGCACAGTTCCCTGCTTTTTGAACGCACGCTAAGCAGGTTGGCCCCTACGCTCCAGATGGGCGGGTACCGTGGCTACATCAATCTCAACACGATCGTTAACCAAAGCGGGATCTGGCCCCTCGAATTCACCAGCCGTTTCGGCTATCCTGGATACTCGATACTCGGAGCGCTACAGCGCGATGGTTGGAGTGATTTGCTGCAGCGTGTGCTCGATCCCGGATCGAGCCGTTTTTCCTTCATGCCTGGATACGCGATGGGCGTGGTGCTTACCGTCCCACCCTTTCCTTATCACTATGGCTACGAGCAATTGTCCAAGGGAACCCTCGTTTCATTCATTACGATGACCGACCATGACCAAAAGCACATCCACCTTGGTGAAGTCGCCATGCGCAATGGATCGCTGGTCTGCTCTGGATTGATCGGTTCCATCCTGGTGGTCACCGGTCTCGGAGTCGACGCGGCACAGGCACGCGCCGACGCCTATGGCCGGGTGGACCGCGTGGTCATCCCTAATGTCCGGTATCGCGATGATATCGGGTTACGTTTTATCGATAGAGACCAACACATGATGCGCCAGTGGGGATACTTATAACGGATTATGGAGTCCAAAATGAATGCGATAGCGGCAAAAACAGTCTTGACCTGCTTCGAGACGCATTAACGCCCCTTCGGCGATGCATGCCGCGATGCGTCGGTCCGAAGCTACCAACGGTCGCAGAACCTCTCGATTCCATTGCTGCGAATGAATGACATCGAGTGAAGCGTGCAATTCATAATAGTGACGAGTCGACGCTGAAAAACCGAGTCGTTTAAGACCACGATTCACTAGATCGACACGGCCAGGTGCAGTCATCTCGATCACCCCCAGCGCTCCTACCGATTGGTAGGCGTATCGGCGATCAAGAGCGAGACCAACAAGGAGATTTGCAAGCGCGAGCGATTCCCATACCACCTCATCAATGGCTGGTGCGAGGGCGAGTTCGGCGGCGACACGAGCCAACAAAGTCCCGTGCACTCCCAGTTTATTTCCACGCCCGAATTCGTCCCAGAAATTTCGTGCCATCTCCATTTTCGCGCGTTCAGGCATCTTTACCTGGGTCAACGCCACTAGGTCGTCGAAGCCTGCTTCTCCAGCTAGTTCCTGGGTCAGGAACCAGTTAAAATCTTCGCAGGTAGCGCTGGTAGCTAACCACTGGAACAACGGATCGCCTTGTCCAGGGCCGACGATTTTCAGGTCTTCGAACCATGCCAGAAATGCATCGGGCTCATCGGGAACCTGACTCGCCCGTTTGGCGATCCTCAACCGTTCAGCGCTGAGGTAGGCACGATTCAGGGCCACGTCCTCGTCATCATCGGGGTAATCGGTCGTCGTGGTTACCACAGGCGTCAAGCGGTGATGGTTGAAACGGGCCAATCGCCGGTGCATAGCTACTTGCTCCGGACAATCCCGTGGTTCCGCGATAATCACCGGACATCCGCCATGTTGGCGCACAATACTACCGCGGCTATGCGCTCGACCTGCATATACGGTATGGTGCCCAGTTCCTCGCCAAAGACATCCGGATCGACCTCGGTGTATGAGAAATCTGCTGCAGCTTCTCGGACCATGGGCAGGATAGCCGCCGCCAGTTGATCAACACCGGCGACTATCGGAGCACCGGTGTACAGCACCAGCCGTCCACCGGGAGCCAGACGCTGCATTGCCTCGGTTGCGATGCGTACCGACAAGGCGGTCCCCAGGTCCGCCCCACCATGACGGTACACACGCTCCAAGGGATCGACAAGGTAGGGCGGATTAGCGATGATGGTGTCGGGGTGACCTTCGACGTTTGCGAGAACATCACTGCTGCGCAACTCGACGTTTGGATAACCAGCCAATTGTGCATTGGCTTCGGCGAAGAGCAGCGCTTTGGGGTTGATATCCGTCAAGACGGTTTTCTGTGCAAGGTGGGCCACCTGCAGGCCACCCGCACCCGAACCGCATCCGACATCGACCAGCAGCTTGCATGGTCGAATATGGCGGTTCAGGGCGTTGACGAAACGGCAGGTATCAGGTCCGAAGAAAATCGCATCAGCAGCCGTGGTCGGGAATCCACCATGAGCGTAAAGGTTATCCCCTAGTGTGGAATACCGAACCAAACTGCGATACAGATCGCCCTCACTGCATATCAACCCGGCACTCAAGGCGGACTCTGCAATTGTAGCGGGCAGTGACGTCAATAAAAAAGGACGATTCCATCCGAATATACCCTCCAATGTTGATGTCACACCAGAGGACGGTCGTGTATTCACCAGGCAGTGTGTACTTGGTGTTACAGTGGTGAAGCGGTACTTCTCATCCTGCAAATATTTTCCAAGTTGAACCAGATCCTTCGCCATGAGCAGGTGTGGGTTGCAGACAGGCCTAATGGCAGGAATCGGATGTGATTTCAAATGCATGGCCGTGTTGGCGACGAAGTTCGTTTTTCCTTCCATGTCCTTTTGGCTGACAGCGGAATTGAACTTTAGCATCGTTATGGATTCGGGCATAACTTGATTTCCTGAGAGTTTTATATATGGCATGGTCTACGGTTCCAATATCAGCAAGAAAGCATCAAGCGTCCATAGTGCACACTTCTTTCACGTCCTTTCACGTCCATGAAAGAATAGATTTATCATTCATGGCGACGAACCATGATGGACGCCTGATATCGATCTACTGAGCACTACATTCATGTCCTACCTGCTCAAATGAACCTGGGTCCCAAAACCTTTAGGCGTGATGGCATCACGGTAGGCTACGAACCTTTTTCTCGCGCTCCCACTGCCGCGTCTTCGCGGCCGCTATGAAGGCTGCAGTGGCATCTGCATCGATGATCCCGCCGTCGCGTTCCAGTTTCGCATGCGACAGCAGCGATTGGCCGCCTGCATCTACGGCAATCGCCTTCAGATGTCCGAAAGCGTCGCGCACGAAGTCGACGCCGGCACTTTCCGCTGACATCGTCTGGGCGGCGGACACGGAAAGGATGACGGCAACGGCATCGAACAGCACCGATGGGGTGCCGGCGAGTTGTCGGTCGACCTTCAGCATGGAGCCATCGGCAAGCTTCACGCCACCGATCCGTCCAGCGACTATCTTCACTGTAGCGCCGGCGTCGATCGCGCTCTTGGAGATCCGCTTGATGGCATTGCCGTCGGACCCGTCGGCTACGAGTATACCTACGCTACGGCCATTCAGGGTCTCCTTCATTTTACCAATGATTTGCAAAGCCGGCGAGGGTGCCATCTCGACGATGGGCACTGTAATTTCGGGGGCCTTGGGCAGGCTCTTCATGGCTAGTCCCGTTGAGACCCGTTTGGCGAGATCCTCCTCGATATGACGCAAATGTCCGACCATGGTTTCGCGTACATGCGCATGTTCCACTTTCGACAACTCGAAGACCAGCGCCGAAGCGATGTGAGCCTGCTCGAAGAGGGTTTGGCTGCGGTAGAACTGTCTCGCCTGGCTGTAGTGGTCCGCGAAGCTTTCGGGACGTACCCGGCCCTTCTCCCCCTGCTCGGCAACCTTGGCGCTGTGGAAGCCCCGAGCAGGAGACTCATGCGGCGAAGCGCCCGACAGCGAACTCGGTTCATAAGCCACCCGGCCGCTCGGAACCGCCATCTGCATGTGCCCATCGCGCTGGTGGTTGGCGAACGGACACTTCGGCGCATTAATCGGTAGTTGGTGGAAATTTGCCGAACCCAGACGTGATAGCTGGGTATCATGGTAGGAATGCAGACGGCCTTGCAGCAGTGGATCGTTCGAGAAATCGATGCCTGGAACGACATGCGACGGACAGAACGCCACTTGCTCGGTCTCGGCGAAGAAATTTTCCGGCATGCGGTCCAGGACCATTCGGCCGATCACTTTCAGTGGCACCAACTCCTCGGGAATCAGTTTGGTCGGGTCGAGATGGTCAAAGGGGAAGCGGTCCGCATCCTCTTGTGTGAAGATCTGCACTGCGAATTCCCATTCAGGGAATGATCCGCCGGATACGGCCTCATACATATCTCTGCGATGGAAATCGGGATCCGCTCCTGCGATCTTTACGGCCTCGTCCCAGATGGTTGACTGCAGGCCTAGCTTCGGACGCCAGTGGAACTTGACGAAAACCGATTCGCCACCGGCATTGATCAGGCGAAAGCTGTGTACACCGAACCCCTCGATCATACGCAGAGAGCGTGGAATCGTACGGTCAGACATGATCCACATCACCATGTGCATTGACTCAGGAGTCAGCGAAATGAAGTCCCAGAAGGTGTCATGTGCCGTTGCGGCCTGAGGGAAACCACGATCCGGCTCCATTTTCACGGCATGGATCAGATCGGGGAACTTTATCGCGTCTTGAATGAAAAAGACGGGGATGTTGTTGCCAACCAGGTCCCAATTGCCCTCTGACGTATAGAATTTTATGGCGAACCCGCGTACATCGCGCGGGGTGTCAACTGACCCCGAGCCGCCGGCGACGGTCGAGATTCTGACGAATACCTGTCTCTTATACACATCTGACGCTGCCGACGAATAGAGAGGTGTAGATCTCGGTGGTCGCCGTATCAT
>ENA-ORBV01004757-ORBV01004757.1-microbial-mat-metagenome-genome-assembly--contig:-NODE-4757-length-25706-cov-6.441102_pt1 | contig 25706 bp, 19 predicted proteins | sample MGYA00237777_ERZ505514 | MGnify/ENA primary metagenome ERZ505514 (study PRJEB26160, sample SAMN06269048) | microbial mat metagenome | isolation source: Oligotrophic lake microbial mat | place... | reverse complement strand
ATTGTTTTGTCTTCAGTTTCGAATTTCATTGGTGGTATGGACGATATACGGTCCACATGATTAGCAATGTTCCGCACAGATCAAATTATTAACAGCATTTGCCAAACAGCCAATGCACCCGAATCACTCAATGATCGGCAACTCCAACAACAACACTCTCAACGAAGCTGAATCATTTGGCAGCAAGAAAAAATTTTTACGACATGATTGAAAATAAATTATTCACGACGAGCTCTTGTTTCCATTCCTTTTGAGTCGTTATTGTGAAGGAATACTTACTGTAGCTATTTCTATCAAGGTGTAAACGATAGGCATAAGATTCCCTTTAATAGAAGGCTTGGTTGTATGGAGCATGATGATGGGGTTGTCGAATCGGCTCTTGGTACAATACCCTGTATGGCCGTGGCGTATTGTTTTGTCTTCAGTTTCGAATTTCATTGGTGGTATGGACGATATACGGTCCACATGATTAGCAATGTTCCGCACTATGAGCAATATTCGGTATTAGACGAACGCCAAAAGAATTGAAGAAAAAGGTACGTTTGGTTTGACATGGACAACGACAACGAGCACAGAAGTCGCAGAAGTGCAGTGAGCCTTATAATCTCAACTATCTATTTTAGGTCGCTGAGCCAATGCAAAAATGCGTTATCCCATTTGGGCTTTGTGGTGAACTGGCTTCACCGTTCGCCTTCTTCGCGTCTTCTTTCCCCAACATCGATCACCGTTCCTACATCACTGCTATGGATAGTATACTCTCACAATAGTGACGGCCGGCGTTGAAGGACTGATTTCTCATTGTTGTCGACGAAAGATAGTTCAAACTAGATGTCTATAAAATATAGATGTAGGTTGCGTCCTTCCTGTTGGGATACATCCATCCGTCCGCCCAGCAATGTGCTGCGGTGGCCATGATTTGGCTCCATGCATTTTCATTTGGAGCATTGATCTAGGAACGTGGAGTCCCTGATCTATTCTGGGGGAAAGGAGCACGGGTAATGGGGACTCACGAAGTTATGATACCCCCAACGATGGCAAAACCTACTTGCCGTCGTGTCTGTTTTCATGCGACGGACGTTGGCATGCGTCGCACCTGGCACCTGACGTAATTTTGATCCCACGAGCAAAACCTGGCAGCTGATCTGCTAGCTAGCTAAGTGCTGGACACAATGTGGAGACCTCGACCCAACCACCGGCCGCCCTGACAGCTAGCTTTCACATCACCCACCCCGCCCCAAATGAGGCACATACAGCTCCGAATAAACGTTCGACCTGACTCCATTTGTAGCTTCCGCCAATACTAATTCAAAAATAGCTAGCTTTTAGCACAGACACTTTTGCTAGCCATGCAGCTAAGCACAGTTGGGTAGCCTCATAGGAGTCCAATACCCAGTACCAATCATCATTATCGTGCCTTTGTATGTACTGTACACGACAACGACAACGACCACTGACACGACTAGACTATTATTTTTTCCTCCCGGAATCAAATGTTGTACCCTGCTGTGCATGCAAAATAGTACGGTTCCCCACCATGCTATCTCCTACAAATGTCTCCTACAAATGTCTCTCACAAACATCTGTTGTCAAAGAAGAACAGAATTGCGAAAAAAAAATTAGGACACCAGGCTCTCCACTCAATTTGCTGTCCCCCGACTACGACTCCACCGGAATGACTATCTGCCAGTCTACTGTTGCACGACTCTACCGGAATAAATATCCACCAGTCTACTAGTGCATGGGATAACAATCGAACATGCATGTAAATATGTAGATATGTAAATAAATAAATAAACTATTGTGACCTTCCTCGAGACGATAGACATCCTGGAGATCACGTGCAAGCTGTTGAAAATCCGTGACAGTCAATTGTTTCTGATTCAAAATTCCGGTCTCCTGGGTCGCTTTTGCTTCTTACGTGCATTAAAATGTCAGACTACAAATCACGGCTGGTCATGGTCGAGTAGTGTACGAGATGTGATGTACGGGTCTCGTCCGTAGGTCGCACAACTGGCCCGCTGACATAAAATTAACAATAGCAATCTCATGCGGCACACTGGCTGCACCTCTGGCTTGGCCTTCGCCTGATGGGTTGGTTCCCGTCTCCTCCTGCGCCACCGCAATTTCGCTGCTGAAGTCGCGCACACTGTCACTGTCAGAAGCAGAGCTCGGACTAGCAGAGGTTTGGTGTCGCTTTTGCTTTTGCTTCTGCCTTCGTGAATCAATGTCACTGTCAGAAGCAGAGCTCGTGCTAGCAGAGGTTTGGCGTCGCTTTTGCTTCTGCCTTCGTAAATTAAATGCACCAACCGCAATCTCCTGGAACAGACTGGCAGCATCATCTGTCATGACAATGTCCTTCCAATCCAGCCACTCTTCTCGGTTCGTGGTCAACCAATGAACACAAACTTGGTCTTTGGTTTCGTCCAACAAATAAGCCTTATGACCAGCTCTGCCAATGAAAATCCAAACCAATTTTGGGGGTTGTTCTTTCAAAGAAGCAGAGGACAACGAAGACGAAGCATTCTTCTTTGCGGCTGGTGGTTTCTTGTTGTTTGTTTTCTTGGTTGGCCGCAAAGAAGAGGAAGAGGAGCAGGAGCAGGATGAAGAAGCAGCATCCTTTTGGTTCTTCTTTTGTGCCGTAGTGGCGGCGGCTTTCTTAGTGTTCTTCATTTTGTTGTTGGCATAGCAATTTAGCATGCTCTCCGATGTGCAACATGTCTTGTACGAAGAATCAGAATCGGAAGCAGGAGAAGCATGAACGACTGCAGAATCATCACCAGCAGCAGTCGGGATCCCCTCCTCCTTTTCGGGGTTGTTGCTGCTCATGGCACGGTGGGTGTTTGCTGTGTGGAAGAATGTTAACCAACACGGCGCCGCATGGAAGGATGCAGCAATTGTCTACCGTCTCCTCGATGATCGCCGCTACTGTAGCTTTGTCCTTGTCCCCGATATGTGTTGTTGTTGTTGCTGCTGCAACATCCTCACTGTCCATACGTCGTCCGTAGAATGACCAGAAAAATGACCACACCCCGACAATGTAGCTCTAAGAGAGTTGAGGTTTTTTGAGCAGATTTTGAGGGGGTATAAACATGAACCCTACTACAATAAAATTTCACCCACCCGTGCACATGCATGCATTACTACTGGTAGTCTACAATGGATAGCTACAGTAGCTAGCTAAGCTAGCTAGCTAGTAGTACGACGTAGTCCATCATTCTCCACTCGGATCCAACGCTTTACCTACCATGACCATGGCAAGGCGTATGGAGTGGAAGTGGCTAATAATCGATAGACCTTCATGGTAGTAGTCTACCCGTTGTCATCCATCTACTAGCTCGTATCAATATACATGATCTACTGTAGCTACTAGTAGTTGCATGACCTTGAATTGCTACCATACTACTAGCAGTAGTACAACCAAGACTCCTCTGCATCCTTCGTGCAACAACAACGTTCACACAACCAGGGTTACTGCTCGAGTGCGCACCTGCAGCAGCACCTGTAGCGGCGGCACTGTGGCAACAGCAGCAGCAAAGACACTAGTAGACCAAGATCAATCGTTACTGGCTTGCAATCCTACTCGTAGTACTCAAGAAAAGGAGAAGCGAAAGAAGAAGAAGAAGAAGAAACAAATATTTGGTTGGTGTTTGGCGTTTCTACTAGATGTGGTACTTGTATGCATTACTAGGACTGGCAAAGATTGGTTTTGGCGGAGAAAGCTCCTATCGATGTCCACCACAAAAAGACTGATGACCACAATCACAATGGCATCTTGCAGTTTGCGCAAAGCCGTGATTCTTGGTTCTCTCGTCGTCTTGTTGGTGCTACAAGCTCTACGACAAAATTCCACTTCATCTTCCATTTTGGGGTTCCTCGCCAATTTGGAATATTCTCAAGATACACTCAAGTCAAACGTCGCTTCCGTTGTTGCGGAGCAAGCGTCGGCTGGAGCTGGAGCTGGTTCTACTACACCAAAAGTCGCCGTCAACAACAATATCACTTCTTTTACAGCTGGCGAAGAAACCAGTACGAGGAGTGCGACAACTGTCCAAAGTTCCTTGGTCTTTCCCTCCTTCTTAAAGGACTATATCGAATTTCACAATGCCCAACGCCAGCAGGAAAAAACTTCCACTTCTCTCAGCCAAATCAAATACTTGATTTGGCGGTGTCCTTATAACACACAATGTGGAGGCACTGGCGATCGAATCAAGGGCATCCTGACGGCCTTTTATACTGCCATTTGTACTGGTCGGGTATTACTCATTGATTGGCCCCTCGACATGTCTCAAGATGACAAGGATGTCTCCCTGTTTTTACAACCCCATCGCATACAATGGACTATCCCTCCCCAAGTACGACAACGATTGGATCGCAAGAGTAAATTGTACCGAGCCATTGACAATTACGACAATCCATGGTTCAAAAATTTGAGTGTTCCCACTCCCTTTCGGGACCATCCCATTATTGATATGCGCAGCAATTTATGGAGTGAACACGTCAACGCGGTCGTTCGTATAAATGATACTCAATGTATACAAACTTTGTGGCAACAAGAAGTCGCAAAAAACAACAACAACAACAACAACAAGAATAAGTATGATGTACATCATTATGCAGCCCAAGAAAAGTATTTGTTTCGCATGGGCTTTTGGACCATGTTTACCTTCAGTGATGCTGTACACGCTCAGAAACGACGAATGCAACAACAAGCGCAACTATTGAAATTCCCTCCTACCGAATTGTCGTCACCGCCACCACCTCCTTCGCCACTGACAGGACATACTCACGTGGAACCGTACGTCGCGATTCATATTCGTACCGGCATGGGAGGTTCGTCCTTTCAAGATCCACTTCGACATTCGTCCCAATCGGACTTTGAACTCTTTTACAAATGTGCCAAGAAACTACAAACGGGCATTTATCAACGACAACGAAAAATGCTGACGGGTTGCCCAACTAGTATCTACAAGTACAGCTATCAAGATCCACAATTGCCATCCTTGCCCATGTACGTGGCGGCCGACAATGCCATTGCCAAGAAAGCATTAATGGAATTGGATCACGCCTTTGTACAACAACAATCCGATGTAGCAGCCACGACGAATACAGAAACAACAACAACAGCAACAACAACGATTCGTGTCTTGGAAGATTTGAAAATTTATCACATTGATCGTTCCCAAAAAATAAGTATGGGGACCACCGACGACAACAACAAAAACAGCCACGAGAATCCAATGTACAAGGCAGAATTATCGGTATGGGCCGAGCTCAATGTCTTGCTGGAAAGTACTTGTCTGGTAGCGAGTCGCAGTGGATTTTCCGATTTGGCCACGTGGTTACAACCTCCACCCATTCACGCAAAGGTCGCCAAGAGATGTGCCGTCATGTACAATCTCTGCCAAAATGAAACCAAAGTCCAACAAGCCTTGGAGGGGCTCGATTTTACAACCACCATGGCATCGTGTCCGACAGAGACAACGACACCATGAACGAAAACGAAAACGACAGGACTTTTACCAACGCATCACAGCAATCGATCGGATGGGCGGACAGGGAATGAAACACACCATAGCACCATTAGGTGCGGTACTAGAGTGCCAATATTGCAACGTCGAGTTCTTATTTGCCATTGGTTCCGTATCACCTACCAGACAGCCAGCGATGCTCGAATGAAAATACAACAAAACCTTGTCACCAGCGTTGATAGCACCAGTGGGGCGAACCCAAGCAACTGCTAAACATACTAATACATGCGACAAGTTCTTCGGTTCAGCAACTCCGTAAAGCGCCAACAGAGTAGACAACAAACGACTGCAGGCGCGTCGGATTCAATGCGGTAATTCTTTCCAGCGAAATTGAATTATCGAAAACAAGAAGACGAACAGTCCGGTGGTAACCTCTATAAGCCTACCAGCTATAGGCTTGATGAAAGTGCCCTATCGTCCGTGCTTCGGTCCAGGATGGAACAAAACTCCATCGTTCCGTCGAGGGGTCTCATCTCGCGGGCCATTTTGCGTCACAAAGTAATTTCCCCAAACTCGAGACTTGTTTCCCAACTTCGAGTATGGTGAGCGCTTTTGCCAACTGCCACAATTTCGCGCCGGTCACCTTCCGCCGTCCCCGGTTGATTTCCTGATACTATACTTGAACAAAAGCTCAGCCTTTTCCAAGAGCAGGTTCAGTCCAAAATAGCAAACAAGGTCGTTTTTAAAGGCTGCTGTCTAATTGACGCTCTTGACGGCACGGCGACCGCTCTTACCGAGTATATCCCCGGCGTGGAGAAAGCTTTCCATAAGATTCTATCAAGGTCCAGGGAAATCGAAACATAACGCAGCAACATCAAACACCCTATAGAAAGCGACCAAACCTGGGCCGACAATATCCATAATCTGACATCCAACCCAAGACGGACAATCTACAATTTGAAGTCGAAAGACTCACTACGCGTATGGAGCGGAGCGACAAACCGAGTCCAAAACAAAATAAACATCCTGTACACGTGAAGCACGCCCCGGCAACCCACTAGCTAGAACAAACATCTCGGCTGCAAGTCCAATTATGGAAAAGGCCAGACTCAGCCATCGTGTAACGCAGCGACCAAGAAGTTGACTTGCGCGTACTTTCCAGCACGAACGCGAGTAAAGTCGTATCTCAAACTCCACCACCACCTCGTCTACGCACACCACTTTTTGTTGAACGATCCAATGATATCCAAGCCGACCGTTCCTCCGCATTTGGAAAGTTTTTGATGGGGGTGGACTTACGGTATCTTGTCGGACGAAAAGTAGAATCACTTCTACTTCTTCTATTACAACGACAACATCATATCTCTGACTTGTTCATGCACATCTACAGCGACCATTCCGACGACCAACTCGACAAACAAACACGGAAAGGAGGTGTGCTGCCTCAAACATCGATTCCTTTTCTACTATACATACACCTCCCTTCCCAACAAAAATTAGAAAATGTGCCATGACAACAACTTGGTCCAGCCACCAAAAAATATCGAGATCACAGCACAGCAAGAACCGACCATCAATCCGCTCTGCTTGTTGACTCTGTACGGGGAGTGATGGTAAACGCATGCAAGATCCTTCTTGCAGTAGCAACGAGCATATTTTTTTGGAATCCAAAGATGCAGAAGAGAAGTTTTGTGGTCACTGCTTCGTCGCAAACTATTTGCGAGTCAAGTCCTGTGAGGAAACAACCAATATTTTGTTTTTTCGTGCGAGGCCGACAATCCTTGTATGTTGTCGCGGGCGATTCTGCACCCACCGCATCCGGGCGAGAAGGAGATACCTCCTTTGGGTATTGTACGCTTACGCAATTGCGTCCATTTCCAATCCACTAGTGTCGAATTCTTCTACGACTTGGCGTCTGAGCAAGAGTGGCGTCCAGCCAACAAGTACGTGAAGCGTCCATCCATGGCCTGAAGAACGTCTGCGATTCCCCATTCCCCACTATGTTGCCCGGACAAGGATTCCCTTTTAAATGGTACCATTTGAGGGGAACGGGCTGATCGTAGTGGACACTAGCTGGTACGGTGAGCTGATTTAGTATTGGATAGTAAAATAGATTTCAACAGTTTTTTTGGACATATGGCAATCCTGCCGACTTAATCCACTACAAATTGCTACCATGTAGCCAAACTTTTTGAATTTCCCCCCTCGTCGGAATAGATCTCTTGTACACTTCCGTGCGTGTGCATGCTCACCGACACCGTAACCGGAGCTTGCGTCCAACCCATCACGGCGACAACGAACAAAATTGAATTGAAGGCGCCAGGCAGTTCGGGCAGTACCACTAGCTAGTGCTTACACTACACAGCTTCGCGCTATGAGAAGCATCTGTTTCTACTATTACTAGCTAGTCGTGGGGGCACTGTTACTACTGATAGCCAGCTGAACGTCAATTATGATGTTCTTTAGCCCCGGCCGCACAGTAGCGGGTACGACGTACGTAAGTGTCAAAATGGCAGAATTGGTATTCTACTAGCTAGCTAGTAGTGGCTAGCGAATAGCTACTAACTAGCTAGTGGTTCGTTGTAACTACTACAACTAGCTAAGTAGACATTAGCTAGCATCTACAAGCTAGCATCCAGGTAGCTAGCTCGCTTCTACTGGCTAAAGGTTGTACCTCTACTAGGTAATGGCTGTAGTAGATTCAGTTCCCCATTCCACATCAGCAGACAATGAGATCGCCAATGGCTAACAGCATCAGTAGATTCCCCCTCCCATTTAAGCAGACAATGAGATTGCCTCTCTCATTCAATTCCATTTTGGAACATTCAAAATCAAGCCCATTTTCAAGATGGGAAGGGATTGCGAACTCAGCCAGAGGGGTTTGTGTCCTTGAATCAAGAAGGCACCCAAAGTCAACGTTTGTGGCTTGAACCTGATCAGACCTTCTGAAAATCTGCAGCAAGGCCTCAATTCAGTTGACAAGTGCTCTTTTTTTTGGGCATGATGGAACATTGTCCCTTCCTTCAAATGTTCGCAAAAGTTCAATTCATCCACAAAAATGCAGTCCATTTGCTCACAGGAACCCGTTCAGCACAAAGGCAAGTGCATGAGATGTCTGGCATCAGAAGTTCAGAATGTTCTTCATGTTTTTGGACAAATGACAATTTTGCATTTCCTTGACAATCAACTGCATGTTTGTTTGCAAGCAACATGTGATTGAAGCAATCAGTTTTGTGTCAACTGATTCCACTCAGTTGGTGCAAATCAATTCTTTCAATTCGAACTGAAATTGAATGAGGTTTGTTGCACAAATTCAACCACATTTTTTGTGTGGAGCAACACACAGGCCATTCAACAAACAATTCAATTTCTCTTCTTTTCTGAATCAAATTCTGAGATGTCATTCTGTTTGTTTCCCAAGGCATTTTTTCTGACAATGCAACAAATGAAAATGTTGAGAAACACATGTGCTCGCAAATCATTTGAATTTGAAAAAAAGGTTCATGTGTGTCTTCATCTGTTTTGGTTGAAGCATCAGCTGCACTGTTGTTCTTCTTCAAACAATCTTTTGTGCACTGCTGAACTGCAGTGGAAATCATCTTTGTGGTGCGTTGTGACAACTTGGAAACCATTCATTCCTGCAAAAATGAATTTCGTCAAGAAAGGATGATCTGCACTGGTTGGCACAAATGCTCGCAAGCCTTTGCATGCTCAAATTGGTTGTTGGTGGTGGGGTCTCTGTTCAGAAGAAAAATCAAATGAAAAACGAGTTCGACCTTGCTTCTTGTTCTCTCCCAATGGAAAAGAAAACAGATGTTGTGGACTGAAAGGGGTGAATGGGAGGAATTCCACAGGGAAAATGCAACTTAGCACATTTCTTCCAGCGTTGCATTTCACTGCAGCAATTTCTGATTGTTGGGTTGGGTTCCCATGAGGTGGTGCCACATGTGACAGGAAGGGAAGACAAATGAAATGGACCCAAGCGGTGAACATTGTTGAAGGTGCAGCAGAACAGAATTGGTGGTTTCCGCGCACTTGTGCACTAGAGTGCTCGCGATTGTGATTGGACGACGTCACAAAGATGCCTTTCTTTCACTTTGTGGCGTGGCGGTTCCACCCCTCGACTTTGGCGGATTTGCTTTTGAACTGATGGGAGTTCGCTTTCCAATCAATGGTCCCAGCCGAGAACACTGGGGGTTCTCAACAAGTCGCCAGAAACTTTGCCAGGGTTTTTGCCAGGAACATGCAAAGTTCAAGTGACGCTCAACCTTAAGCAGTTAGCGCCTCATGACCCATTGCTTCCTGGTGACATTCCTGGGTCCAAAATCGACCCAGGGTTTTAACCAGGTCGGTCAAGGTTGCACATCCACAGCAGGATCAGCACAAGCACTAGCGCTGCGTGGCAGACTGCGGCGTTGCCGTGGCGTGTCGATCGCACGTGTCAACGATTGCTAACGATCGACTAGCTGCTAGCGCTGCTAGCTAGCTGGCAGCTGCTAGCAGTTTTGACGCAGCACTGCTGCGTGCAGCGCAGCAGGTGAACCATGAAACCTTGACCGACCTGGTTAAAACCCTGGGTGGGGCACTCAATGTGTGGTTCCCATTCGTGGAACCAGGAAGTGGTGCTTCAATCTGATTGGTGGAGCCATGTCACAGTGTTTTCCTGGCAAAAACCCTGGTGAAGTTCCTGGCGACTTTTTGAGAACCCCTGCTGTTGAGGAACAGAAGAATAGGTGGTTTGCACGCACTTGTGCATGGTGCTCGCGATTGTGATAGGACATCAACAGCAGCTGCTTGACCGAAGGATACCTTTTTATTTCTTCGTCTTGTGACAATACGAACTAATTGGGTTCGCTTTTGATCGATGGAATGAGAACTGGACCGCGACGTAAGTGGGTCTTGGATCCTTTCGGAGAGGGCCCTTCGATGGATAGGCGAAAAGGCTGCCAACAAGTACAACTAGTACCAACCTGCCTGCTTGCCTGCTGGAGTTCGGTTGTGTTTGCCTACTCAAAACAATATCAACTCCTTGTCATCATCACTGGTACGATCAAAACAATTCTAAAGCAGTTGAGAGGTTTCTTCCATTATTATAAATGTCATTTCTAAACTCTTTTCGTTTCACGCCATTCCATTGATTGGATCATCGATTGATTGATTGATTCATCAACGCCCCCTCCTCTCGCCTCTGCTTTCAATTCCTCTCTCAAAAGTTTGTTCCTCCCTTTCGTTCCTCACCAAGTCAAATCAAGAAGTCAAAAAGATTAACGATACGATCCACCATGACGCGTTACCTCGCCTCCCTTCTCGTGGCCTCTTTGGCCGTGGCATCCACCACAAAAGTGGCCGCCTTCAGCCTCAACATGAAGGCAGCTGCTCCTGCAACGTCTACCAAACTGCCCCGTATCATTCAAGGTGGCATGGGCATTCGCATTTCCTCTTGGAACTTGGCTCGTGAAGTGAGTAAAAAGGGCGAGCTCGGTGTCATTTCCGGTACTTGCATGGACACCATTTTGATTCGCTCGCTCCAAAAGGGCGACCCCGATGGGGCCATGCGTCGGGCCTTGGCCACCTTTCCGGATCAAGACATGGTGGCCCGAATCATGGACAAGTACTACGTGGAGGGAGGCAAGCCAGATCATGACAAGTTCAAGCACTTGCCGCAGTGGAGTTTGAATCCTCAACAGTCCTTGTTGGAAGCCACCATCTTGGCCAATTACTGTGAAATTTGGTTGGCCAAGCATGAAGATGACGGCACTCCCACTGGTGGACTCGTTGGTATGAATCTTCTCACGTACGTACATTATATCATCGACGGTTTTCATTGACTACGTCGTCAAGTCTTTTATAAAAAGCACTCACACTGGCATTACTTTCTCCACCTGTTTATCCCAATCCTGCAGCAAGGTCGAACTCCCCACTGTCCCTTCCTTGTACGGGGCCATGCTCGCCGATGTTGATTACATCATTATGGGTGCTGGTATTCCCATGCACATTCCCGGGATTTTGGACAATTTGGCCGAAGGCAAAGATTGTCAGCAAACGATTGATCTCAAGGGTACCATGCTGGAAAATACACCCGAACCAGTCCTCAATTTTTCACCCGAACAATTTTGGAAGGAAGCTGGTAAACCGGAACTATTCGCCAAGCAATGGAATACGGACGTGGAAAACAGTCATGCCAAGCGTCCTCAATTCTTGCCCATTGTGTCGTCCGTCGTATTGGCTCAATCCATGCTCAAACGAGCGTCTGGAACCGGTCCCAGCAAGGGCATTGACGGATTTGTGGTGGAGTTGCCCACAGCTGGTGGACACAATGCCGTAAGTATATTGTACTATTTGAAAAGAAATTCTTTCGGTGTGACTATTCATTTCAAAATCACCCAATCTCATTTCTCTCTACTCCATTTTTCTTCTACAAAAATCAGCCGCCCCGTGGATTCAAATTGGACATGGTTGAAAAATCTCACGCCGAAGGCCTCAACGATCGTGGGGAACCCATGTACGGACCCAAAGACGAAGTTGATCTCTTGAAATTTGGCAAGGCCATTAATGGATTGCCCTTTTGGATGGCGGGATCCTACGCCAAGCCCGAAAAATTCAACGAAGTATTGGAAATGGGAGGCGCTGGTGTTCAAGTCGGAACTGCCTTTGCACTCGCCCTCGAAAGCGGTATGACCGATGAAACGAGACAGGAAATCATGGCCGAACTGTTGGTCGCGGATTTGGATGTCTACACCGATCCCGTGGCCAGTCCTACCGGATTTCCCTTCAAGGTCATGAATCTCGAAGGAACCTTGGCCCGTCAAGAAGTATACGAAGCCCGTCCCCGTGTTTGCAATCTTGGATATTTGCGTTCGCTCTACGTTCAGCCCAATGGAAAGATCGGCTATCGCTGTCCTTCGGAACCCGTCGATCGCTATGTGAAAAAGGGCGGCAATGCCGAAGCCACCGTCGGACGTAAGTGTTTGTGCAATGCCTTGTGCTCCGATGCGGGATATCCTCAAGTTACGTACGAAACCAAGGATTCCGATCCCTACGTGGAAAAACCTTTGATTACCATCGGAGACGATGTCAATGCCTGTCGTAAATTCATGAAGTTGGATGAAGCTACTGGCAAGTGGGGATATTCGGCTCGTGATGTCGTCGACTTTTTGGTCTCGGAGTGGGAATCCAATGGCGACAGCTCCAAGGAAGAAAAGGTTGCTTCGGGAGCTGGATCCACGGCGACTGCCACCAAGGCCACCAAGACCAAGACAAAGGTTTCGACGGATTTGACGCCCTAGAAAAATACTTTTCGCTACACAACCAACCATGATCTGATGGATGGACAGATGAATTCGATTTGTATGTGTGTGTATGCGTGCCACAGCAACTATGTTTGAAAATGAAGAGAATGTCAAGACTACAACTACTATATTTTGTTGGAGATCCTTTGTGTGCATTGTTATAAACTCTAATACTAAAAGAACAACATAATGCTATCACGACTACACCGATCCGAACGGAAATAAAATAATACACAACAATATAGGTTTCTGGAAATATTCATTTCTATTTTATTCTTTAGGAAGTACCGCAGCCCATATATTTTCCCACAAGCGGGCGATCCCCACTGCTCCGTTTGGACTTGTGTTTATAATTCAGATTGCAACCTATGATATGCATGTCAATATATTTGAGTCAAGTCGTTCCAACAGACTGGTAAAAAACCAGCCAAAAATATGTAATTGGAGTACTCGATTTTTTTTCGTTTCAAGCCCCGTGGCCACCATCTTTTCGCTAGCTCTCGCACGCATCATCAACACCGTCGTTGTCCAGCCAAAATATTGCTCGTTACCTTGCTTTCACAATCGACTTATTTGGTACATTTAGATAGGATTACGGAAGGAACAGTTTCTTCTTCTTCTTCTTCTTCTTCCTTGTCGTTTTGTTCCTCCCACAATTGTTTCAATCTATTGACAGCGTCATCAGAAATAATCTCATCGTCAGAGAGACCTCGAACTAGAGCAACAAGTGCCTTTCCATTCTCCATACTGCCCACTTGCAACACAAGCTGAGCTTTGGCCATGTTGCGCACATAGTTTGCCTGTTTCACCGCCGCGACCTTCTCAGTGTCAGCTTCCTTTTGTCTCTTCCTGGCTGCTGTTTCGTCGGCGACAGCTTTCTTGCGTTTTTTGGTAGCTGCTTCCACAGCGGAAAAGGCTCGCGCTTGCTTTTCTGTGGCCTCTCGCAAGCGTTGGAAATCGTCAGCTGCTCCTTCCATGATCTCTTCAAAGGACTTGGCTTTGGCAGGCTCCATGGTGGAATAGATGATGCGGTAGTAGATTGGTTTCGTTTATGACGGCTCGATGCGGCTCGCTGCTTTTTGGTTTGTTGTGACTATGATTGATATTGGTATTATTACCGTCAACTGCTGTTGCTGCTGTCGAACTGCTGCTCTTGCTGCTGTTGCTGCAGTCTTGATGTTTATATGGAAAACAATGCTGCAATTATTATTAAGAACAGATCGATCACAGCAATCACGCAGGGCATTAAGATCCTCGTTTGTCACGTTCATGACGTCATGTTCTTTTTTCATTAATGAAGTCGGTTCACGCACATCGCTTCAGCAATTAGGCTTTTGGTCTCACAGGAATTCCGAAATATGCCACGGTAGATTACGGTTATCAGTGCTAAAAGCTACTTCTGTAGTAGCTAGCTAGCTAGTAATATGTCATGACCGTGATTTACTCATTCTGATTGAATGGACACGGCTGACATTGGGAACGAACCCCATCCTTCATACAGAGCAGATCATTGGATCCCAACCTAAAACAGGCGAACTACAAGAGTAGCAATGTTCTTTAGTTGACAGAGGGGGGTCTAACTGCTTTTGATTATCTAGGTATCGGGATCAGACTTGCCCTTGAAACAATAGCACCCGAGCCAGCTGTGTCCATCCAGATGAACAGATGATGCTCCATTTGTGGAGGATTTCCCCTCGGTGAAGAATTGCGACACATGCCAAATAACAGACGCAGATGATTACCTAATGTCCATAATCAAAAATGCTTGCGTGTGGCACTTCATTGTCTGTGAGTTCACTATCCCCAGATTCAAAATGGCCAGCAGCTCCTTCTACATCCGCATCATTATGGCGTAGATCAATGCTCTGTTGCGGTTCCGGGAGTAGAGCACTGCGCTTTTCATTACCCGTCTGAGCAGTGTCGGGATCAATTTTTGTGTGTTGCGGTTTCTTCAAGATCCAGGGCCGAACCATGACTTCTTCAAATCGGCGAAGCCATCCGGTCAGGATCGGTCTATTCTCGATCTGTTTCAGATACTCCTTCTCCTCAACGCCCGTGTCGATTTTGAAAGCTTTGAGAGCAGCGTCAGTTCCTCCACCAAAAACAAAGGTTGTAATCAAGGCAATGAACATGGTAGTAATGACAAACACGTTTTCATTTCCGGTCTCGGGGAATGTCTTGACAAGCCCATACGAAACAGCGCCACGTAAACCCGAAAACCACATCATGTGGGCTGATTTCATAGGGATAGTTGTATCATCGATTTGTACACTTCGATTTTCGGCTGTTGCTCCCAATTGTGCGACTTGTTGATGCTCTTCCTCAGAACCCATACTGTTGTTGTGTTGGACGTATCCCGAGACCTGATCTTCTTTCTCTCTGTTGTCTGACAAAGTCAGCTTGGCTTTTTGTTGGTTGCATTTCTTTTGTCTCCACAGTGCTGTCGCATTGTACATAAATGTGATGGGATACACGTTCACAGCTCGACCTACCAGACATGCCACTATCGCACAAGTCAAAAGATAAAATGAACCCCAGTGTGCCCTGCTCCAACTAAGCCACACACGGACATGCCCATTTCTAAAAAGACAATCGTTTCAGCCGCATGAGCTGCCAATCGAAAGACGGAATCGGCATGAGCTGCCGTGGTGGGTGTCAGATTCGGCACCACGTACGCAGCACTCGAGGCACCGGCAAAGAGCACGGTAACAATACCGCTGAGGTGTAATATCTCGGCCAACACCAAAGGGACGTATAGAATCGTCACATAAAAGCACATTTGTAGCAGCGGTGTGTGGGAAAAGTCGATCTTTTTAAAGACCAGAGCATACCCTATCCCAATTATTGTACCGAGAATGAGTGAGCCGATGAATCCCACCACAACGTCGAATCCAAATTGTAAGATTTCCTGACCGACATCCAGCTCGATCGGATCATCATTGCCTCCTTGCTGTTGTAGCTGTTGATAGTGCAATTGTTGTTCCACGACATGTGCCAGCGCTTCAAAGAGGACCAAACCAACAGCGTCGTTGATGACGCTCTCTCCAAAGACCAAATAGAACAAATGCGGATCCACTTTTTTGGTGGAAAAGACGGCCAGAGTCGAGACCGGGTCCGTGGCCGAAATGAGTGCTCCAAATGTCAAGAGTTCCCAGAAGGTAGGTACGAACGTCCCAGCACCCGTTGTGTCTCCGCCAAAGACTGCGACTTCCGTCGCAAATAGTGGACCGCATGCCCACAGCAATCCGGCCACAACCAGAGTACACAAGGTAGTTCCCAAAAAGGCGTACAAACAAATGGGGGTGATGTACCGAAAGAACAAATCCCGGCGCATGTGATGAGCACCATTAAAGATAATGGGTGGTAGCAACACCATGAAAAAGACCGATGGCGAAAAGCTTAGCAAGTCTTGCGCCAAAGAGTTTTCAATGTGGGTGTCCACGATCAAATGAATAATAGTTCCCGCTACCAAGCCCACCACAATGATCATGGCAGCTTCAGGAATGAACGAACCCAGGCGGGGGCGATCATGAAGGAATTTCTGATAAGAAATGAAATCGATGGGAGGTCGAATGTGAGGCGATATAACTTCAAAATTGGCGAGACACGCAGGACAAAGCAGTAGCCAGCTGCTATCTAGTAGACTTTGCTCCAGCCACCTAGCGAAGACCTTCCTCACAACTGTACTTACGCTCAAGAGGATCACAACAAGAAATAGTAGCAAATAAGTTCCGATGTAGAAGGACACTAGCCGGTTGGAATCCGTCCATTCTGTTACTCCGAATCCACCACTACCACCACTACCACTGCTACCTGATGTCTCGGCCATCTTGATACTTTTATTGTTGAGTTGGTGAAGATTTTTGATCCAAACTAAATTATGTGGACTTGAGGAATCCGTTTCTGCTCTAAAGTTGGACATGTAAGCAAACGTAACAGCTAGTAGCTTCCCCGGAACGATAGTAGTATCTTTCAGCAAGTACTAGTACATGCTATTCTTACTAGCTAGTAGTAGTAGCAACTACTACTACTAGCTACTAGAGTAGGTCAATCGTGTGTTTTATTGACCTCTTTTTTCGAAAAAATGTGAGGCAATTTTGAACGACCGAATCCATTATTCCAATAGCTACTCCAATAGGCCTTTTGTTCGAAACAGTTCCTGGTGATTCTCGATCCGATTTCCTTCGTCAGTTAGATATTACAGGCTGCTTCCGCCATGACACATCATCCTCCAAAAATTATTCTCAGGGACGTTGTAACTTAAGGTAAGACGACCAGCCTAATAGCTACTCGGAGTAGTAGCTAGCATTGTAGCTGATAGATAGGTCAGATGTCCTTCGTCAGTTAGATATTACAAGGTGCTTCCCTCAGGAGCCCAGGACACATCCTCCTCCAAAAATTATTCTCACTAGACTAGTCAACTGGGCCGTTGGAAGACAACCAGTACCAGGTAATCTAGCTGGTACATTGTAGCTGATAGGTGGGGAGAAGGAACTACAGTACTGTAGCTAGCTTGGTCTAAGCTACTGTAGTAGGGTACATAGGTGGCTGAGTGGGGCATGCAATTGCAACAGAAAAGGTCGCACCTAGCTAGCTAGTATCTAGCTACAGCAGCGGCAAGTGGTGACGTTTTCAGTCGGTTGCGGCGTGGTGCATTTTCCGTTTTGTCCCAAATTTCGTATGCTTGCAAGTTGCCTGTGGTTCAGTTAGCTTGTCCTAACTGAACAGCAGGCAGCACTCCGCGGCTCAATTCGTCAGGGGTATCTTCTCAGTGAGATATCTTCTTGTCTAGCTAGCTAGCTCTACTGTACTAGCCAGTCGGTAGAGTACTAGTCAGTAGCACTCAAAATGCTTTCCATCAGATGCTGAGTGTAGTCATAGACGTCCCGTTACGGGGGCACCAGAAGGGCAAAGCTACATAGGCCTCGACTAGCACTTAGAATTATAGATCCCCATTAAATCGGCTGGCAGGATAGCTAGCTAGCTAGCTAGTAGGGATGCAACAGCAGCATCATGTCCCAATGAAATGAAGCTGCAGCACATTACAGGCCCAGCGTTCTGGGGCCGCAGCGTGAGTGTTTTTCCACAACTAGCCGTAGCTGTTCTAGCTAGCTGGTAGAGCTACCGTAGACAAAAAACATTCGATGTTGTCAAATGCAAGGACCGGCCACTCACTTTCAATAGATACTCTGCTACCATGGTTGGGGAGCCAGGGGAAGCAACTAGCTACGTGTATTTACATAGGAAGCAGGATCCCGGATATGAGGATTTTTTTTACTCGCACTACTAGGCCAGTCTTCTAGTAGCTATGTACTTTTTTGTTTGACTCGTCACGTCATGACCGTGATACATTCATTCTTATTGAATGACCCAGCTGACTCCATTCGTGGAGGATGTCCATCGGGGAAGTATGCCGATATATCTATCAACTATTGTACATGATTTCATGTCCATACTCGTACGTCCTACATTGATACATATATATATATATATATACTTGTCAACGACGTGCATTCCATTCTATAAATATGATTACTGCTATTCTATGAGCTCGTTTATACTTCGGCACGGGGCAAAGCATAGATCCCTTCCGGACATCTGACAATCAAATCGGTTTGGGTATGAAAGGTACAGGCTTTGAGGTCGCACTTTCCCTTCATGGTGACAAAGCCTTCCGGGCAGGGTTCTTGACAAGAATTGCCACGAACGGGGACCAATCCCTTGGGACACACTCCACTATTTTTGTTGGGAGAAGTATTGCCCTTGTTGCGAAGTCCATTCTTGGCAATGTCCGCTTGTTGAGTGATGGGAAGACGCGGTAATACCCCCCGTTTGATGGCTTCGGCTTGTCTTGTACAGGTATTGGTCTCGACATCGTAATAAAATTTGCCCGGCACATGATCTCCCACTTTGCAGACGGGACGTGGACAATTGCCCAACTCGTGGGAACAACAATAAGGACCATTCCGATGGGTTTCCAAAACCCCGTCGCCATTGTCGATCATGGGACAAGTCATGTACTTTTGGGACAGGGTTTGTCTTTGGAGAATGCACTTGCCATAACTTGCCGCATAATTCTTGGGACAAGGAGAATGACACTCGCCTTTGGCGCCCAAGAACAGTTGCCACTTTTTGCTGTTATTGTTTTTCTTGTTCTTTTTGGACACCGGAGTACCATTATCATTGTCAGTATCAGCGTCGTCTAAAAAGAGAGCCGGTTTGCTGGCACAGGTGGGTTTGAGTTTGCGATGAAAGCGACGACGACACCAACCATTGACGTAGTTGTATTCGGAAGGACAATCGGCTTTTTCCACTTGACGTTCCAAGACGATCCGATCTCGGACACACACTTCTCCATTGTTGTAAAACTTGCCAATCACGCCACCGCTAGTGTCATCGCCTTCTTTAGGACAAGAGGCCAATTGGACGGATTCGGCCTTCACCACTACGAGTGTAGTGCTAGTGGTGAATACCAAGAGGAGAGTCGTACAAAAGACGAGGATACTAGTACTACTACGAGGTGCAACTGTAGATGAGCTTCTTCGAGAACGCTTGGTTGGCGTATACATGACAGAGGCATCGGCACTGGTACCAGTACTAGTAAAGCCGTCGCGGTGCAAGTTGCCTTCGGAAGAAAAGGTTCGCATGATGGTTTTGTCTCGTGTCGATGAGGACGAAGGAATGGATTACTGTACTTGTACTTGTACTGGTGGATAAGGATTCAAGCAAAAGCTATGTCGATGGTGGTGGTGCTTTGGCTACTATGGTACTAGCTAGCTAGATAGATAGGTGGACTAGCTACTACTAGAGTTGTAGGACTGATTATGGAGTGAGTAGACGGCAATAGAATTGATACAACATATGTTGCTGCTGTTCAATCGATCAATGCTTTGATATCGGTGTATCGTACAGTGCATGTACGTGACAATTGCTTGCTGCTTGGTGCACCATAGAAATACAACACAACGTACTGGAAAAATTTGGTCATATGTGATACTGAGAAAAATCGCTGAAGTGGTGCACGGTGAAGGCGTTCGAAGCCACTGTACTTAGGCTGTTGCGTTCGCCTACCGTGCCATGATTCCTAAAGCATTGGAAGCTTGTAACGGTTATCGTTAACTGCTTTTAAATCATAGGATTTGAATTGGATCCCACCTCGGCTACGAAAGTTGGACATCCCTTCAACGACCAGATAGACCGTCAATGTCGTGAGTCATGAACGTCAGTCATGTTCACAAAAATGTGTTGGATTGGATCTTGATGGCCGGGTGGCGGGACTTAGTTGTCGGCGGCAATGTGGGTCAAAGTTATGTTACGTACAACTAATGCTATCAACAGAATGGACGCACCCGTGAGCGAACAAAGTCATGTTCCGTCACTTCCTCTCCCCCTTTCTGCACCAACACACCACAAAAAGACAGCACAACAATTCGTGGATAAGCTCTTAGTCGTCTAAAATCGGCAGGCCAACTGTTTTGTGCAACGCACGGAGAACGTTTGAACTCTGATGACTTTGTTGTGGCAAAGGCAAAGACGGATCGAGAAGCAAGGATGCCACATCTTGAAAAACAAAAGAAGAACAGAATGAAGACAACTGAATGCGTTGTGGCAGCAAAGGCTGTTTCAGCAGCACAGGGTGAACCAATGATTGAAAAGACAGAAGCATTTGCAACAGAGGAGCTCAAAGATTTGCACCGGCGTGAAATTGGAAAGCTTGGAAGTGGAACAACTGAAGGGAAATTTTTGGAAGCGTGGCGGATGGTCACACCAAGAAGACGCCGAATCACAACGACTGAAGAACACAACAATCAAGTTTGAAGATGCAGCTTTGGCCGTGACGCTGGATCAAAATGCCAAGAGTGTGGCATTGCAAGCTGACAAATTGAGTGATTCCGATGTTGCTGCATTGCTGGAGGCACTTCAGAGACGCGACAATGACAACGACGCGGATGCAGGTGACAATTGGATGGCCAGCCTTTGAAATGGATCCAACATCTGGATTGGTCCAGACCACATGTTGACCTCATCCATCTTTGCTGCATTGTCTCAGGGTTTGGACATGGATGTGTTCTTGGGGTGGTTTTGGGCAGGACAGTGCGCGTGCGCAACGCACAAGTCTGCACACGAGTGCGTGTCAGGCCCAAAACTCACCTCAAACTGGCGCTGTCAGCTGTGGGTGTGTGACCAACAAACCCCAACCCTAACCGGCTTCCAGCCAACCCAGAATGTTCCAGTGGGTGCGTGCCTGGTGTTGAAGCGTGCACGATGGTGACTGGCGCAATTGACAGTGTGTGCGTTCGTCCTGAAGATTCTTGTTGGCGAGCATCCGTTGACAACTGTGTCGCCCTTCCTTGACAACGTTGCGTCGCCCTTCCTCATTCAATGGAAAGAACACCCATTGCAAAGCTTTTAAAATTTAAGAAAAAACGGGCATGGCAAGGAGTCTCCATGGGCTGAAAGAGCCCCCATGCATTTGGAGCTCTTTTCTGCATCAGGATCTAAAAAAACAAGGATTCTACAACAAAGGATCTTCAGCAATGATTGTCCACGCAGATGATGTTCCATGTGTTGGTCCAGAGCGGCATGGACCAAGTGACATTTTCGAATTGAAAATTGACGCATTGCGTGTGATCGCCAATGCCCTTGGGAACGACAACAAACTCCACGTGATCCGCTTGGACCGTGACTGCAATCTCTCAGACTTTCCAGAGCTTGCACGGGGTCTCTCGGATGACCGCCATTGGGATTTCCGCGCCCACAAATGTCGCAAATTCGAAAGAAAGAACATTGGCGAGAAAAAAATGGTTTTGGTCCACGACAAAGCAGACCGCATGCGGGCTGAAACGGGCCGTGGAAGGGGCTTGCTTGGCTTGCTTTCGCAAGAAGCAGCCCAAGCAGCACGTCGCCGCGCCCGCAGATTGCTTGCGCAAGAAGTGGCCCAAGCAGCGAGCCGCCGGGCCCGCAGATTGCTTGCGCAAGAAGCAGCCCAAGCAGGGCGTTGCCGTGCTGCAGCGTTTCACGAAGGCGCTGCTGCTGAACCAGCCACGCAATCAGTCCCAGAGCACAAGCGCAATTGGCTCAGGGCTCTGGTTGTCCTCCTCCTGATTGGAACTCTCAGCATGCTTGTGGTCTGCTGCAATTTGCACTGCAATTTGCGCTCTGAAAGCCTGGCTCCCACTGGTTCTGAGCCTGGGGAAGATCCAGAGGAAGATCCAGAGGAGGATCCACCGGCACGGCCTCCCTTCTTGCGGGTGCTTCAAGAGGGACATTTCTTGCCATGGAACTTTCCTTGAACCTCTTTGGAGTGGATTCACTTCACCCTGCACTGTGCTGCAGCAGCAAAAGGCTTGTGTCACATGGGACAATGTCCTATGTGAACTGTGAACTTGAGCACCAGTCTAGTGCGCATTGCTTTTTCTTCGGAACGAAGAACCGCGACGTGATTTCATCGCCTAAGTGATGCACTAACTGCACCACAACGCGTCCGTTGAGTGAGTGACGCACTTCGTTTGCAATCGTGGAGCTGCCACGTTGCCTTTGCTTTGTTTGCCGACGCAATTTCATCGGTCTTGGGCATTGGTAGATCGTTCAGAGGGGATCCCTCCTGCTAGGCTTCTGCTGGCTTTCTGCAGGAATCGAACCTGCAGCCTCACGGTTCAGGTTCAATTGCCTGACCGCGGTGAAATGAATTCATTGTGCACTGTGCTGCAGCAGCAAAAGGCTTGTGTCACATGGGACAATGTCCTACATGAACTGTGAACTTGAGTGCCAGTCTAGTGCAATTTTGCATTTTCTCATTTTTTGAGACAAGTGAGTGCAACAGAGTGGTGAGAGCATCTTGGGACATCTGCTCTCAAGCAAATGACCATTCCAAGAAATCTGCGAAGTTGTTTCTTGTTGGTTGGAGCTTTCATTGCTTGCATTGCTGTGATCATTTTGGGATCAGCACAAATTCCATTCTTGGAAAATGCAAATCCAAGGTGTTTCTGTTCTTCAACTAGGAAAAATCACTTCGAGAGATTGAGTCTCAGATTGGCTGCTTGAAATCTGTCAAGGACTGCGACAACGTGACCACAAATTTCCAAAAACAGTCTTGCAAAATCAAGCAAAATGTGTGAGCTGTTCAAAATTGAATTCAAATCTCCATCTTTTTGAGATGAGCACTCATGAGCGCTTAGTTCTTTTGTTCCGCAACTGCTGTGTCTCCTCCACTGGTGAAACAGATGGCCCGTTCAATCGATTTGCATTGTTTTAAAACAAAATCGAGCCTGTGAGCACTTTGTGCCATTGACTTGCACTTTGTCTGACAGCAAATCACAGGTTTGCCACCACGCACACATGCATGTGCTGCCTCGCACTGTTGCAAAAGAACAGGCAGGGATCACAACAGCAACAAGGAAAAAATGTCAGCATGACATTGCATCAGAATGGAACATGCTTCTGGCTGTTGTCACTCATTTTGCAGAGATGCTGCCATTGGAGACGAATGGGGTTTTGTCAATGGTGACAACGGGAGTTGCAACAAAGGCCACACTCACTTGTTGGTCTTCTTCAAAACTTGTTTTCTTCTTGTTTTTTGTGTGTGAATGTGAGGGCAGCCTGCTCTGAACATTGAAAGTTGAGGCTGATCATTTTTTTTATGATTGTTTGTCAAATGACTTCCACTTTCTGCTGCTTTGAATCTGCAGACTCCATCAATTGCATCCGTCAGTGAGGATGAAGGTTGCCTACATGGCAATTGGCAAAACACAGAACTCATCCTGAATTGCTTTTGAAAAATGTTAACCATGAACAGTTCACAAAGAATTCATTAACAAACCCTGCAATTTGACTGTCTCCTTTTGCTTGGTGAGCATGCATCAGTCTTGAAACATTTGTGACTGCCACCAATTTGTGTGATCACAATGACTTTTTTGTTTTTGTTGTGTCATGATCAAAATCAACACAAAAAGCAAAGCTTGATGCAAGAACAAAACAGTCAGACAGAGAACATTCATCCCTTTTGTGAACAACAACATTCAGTTGGAACTGTTGAGAAATGATTCTTTTTGATGTCCGTCAGTTTTAGGTGTCATGCTGTGATTTTTTTCTGTGACACCAATCAAATGTAATCACGACAGACATCACTAAATGAAACATTGCTCTTTCTTCCTGTGCAGGTTGTTGGTGATTCCAGAATGCCACTTTGAGTGACAACAGTGTTGCCTGTGTTGAACATCTGGGCAAATTCATCACCAAATGCCCACAGATTTAGTTTCTTCAAAAAAGCAAGCTCTTTGCAGAAAAACGTCTTCCTTGGATGCTTTTGGGTTGATGAGATGACTGAGTGATGGGAGACAGTGCGACACCATCTTTTCAGGGAAGTGAATGAGTCAGGCATTAGGTCTGGGCCAATGTGAGTCTAACAAGTCAGTGGGAGCGTCATCACCTTCTCTCCTTGTTGTGGTGGGCAAGATTTGCTTCCTTTGTCCTGTTTTTGATGGAGGAAATCCACACACAAACCAAGAGGAGTCAAGAAAAGACTTCCACTGAGACATCTAGCAGAAGGGACAAAGATGGAAAGTGACCCACTTTTTAGGTGGCCAAAAGTGCAGATTTTTTCGCTTCTTTTCAACCATTCCGTTGCTCAATCATTCGCTGGCGTGTTTACCGTTCGTCAAATGTTCATTCGTTTGGTGGTTTTACTGGAGATGACGGTGGCCGATCTTCACAATCTACAGTTTCAAGCAATCCCGCTACATCGCACCCTGTTCCGGAACGAAGTCCCTTCTTTTTATTTGCTAGTTGGCAGGGATTCTTCGGACGGAACCGGTCCATCTTGGCGACTCGTAGCTTCCAAGAGCTCGCTATCTAGTAGAGCCGCTATTCCACATGACAGATAGCACTGCAGTGTCCTTCCTAATTCTACCGTTTTCCTGGTGTTGCGTAATTGGCGTGAGCCAGGCTAGGCTTCCTTCTGCCTTGTGATCAACTTCACTGTAGTTCAGTGTAAGGAAAGTCCGCAGAGCGATTTATGAAAAAGTTGCTCACGAAAAAAAAGCATAGCGAAGGAATGTGCTGCTGCGGTCTGACTCAAGAACTACTCCAGAACGCGACCGAATAGAAAACTGTTGAACCCACTTCGTTCGTGCATGCAATGAGGGTAGCCAAAAAGTCGTGCAGACTATTTGACAGACGAAAACGCAGATGGGAATGAGAACTGACACGTCATAACTCTGCTTGTGGGTTCTTCATGTGTTGTTGACCACCCCAACAGATGATCAGGCAGACAATTTTGCAGATCGAAATGCAACACGCTAGTAGCTACTGTAGCTAGCTAGTAGCAGTGCGTGCCGTGCTGCTGTGGTTCGATTCGTAGCAGCAGCTAGCTAGCTAGCCCATGCACATGGCACGCACTAGCTACTAGCTAGCTAGCTAGTAGCTGCATGTGAGTGTGCTAACTAGCTAGCTGCATGTAAGTGTGCAGTAGGGCTGGTACTGGATCATGTTATTTTCGCTCTTCAAAATTGTCTGCACAATCATCTGCTTGGGTTTCGGAAGCAGATAAAAAAGCAGACAGACAAAGTGGCAGATCAACAAAACGGCACTCAACACTTGGAGGGGCTTCTCTTTTCGAATCTGCTTCATCTGCACGACTTTTTGGCTGCCCCTAATGGGAGCCAAATGATTTGTGTGCGAGCTTACAAACATTAAGGACTGACGTAGAAATTGTGACTTAAAAGCTGCCTGCTGCGCACTCGAGCACAGCAGTGGCTTTGCAATCCAGCATGACCGCAGTTTCACTTCCGACTTGTGCACTCGCAGGCAGGTTCCATGCTGATTTAGCGACCCAAAAAGGGCATGTGCCAATTGCTCGAAGCAGTAAATTTTAACCTGGGTTCCTGTCTCTTATACACATCTCCGAGCCCACGAGACTAAGGCGAATCTCGTATGCCGTCTTCTGCTTGAA
>ENA-ORBV01004755-ORBV01004755.1-microbial-mat-metagenome-genome-assembly--contig:-NODE-4755-length-25715-cov-9.308097_pt1 | contig 25715 bp, 20 predicted proteins | sample MGYA00237777_ERZ505514 | MGnify/ENA primary metagenome ERZ505514 (study PRJEB26160, sample SAMN06269048) | microbial mat metagenome | isolation source: Oligotrophic lake microbial mat | place... | reverse complement strand
GCACAGATCGACCTTTGGCGCAGCACGGCATCTGAGCATCAGAGGCTGGAGTTCAAGGAAGCGCGCAACCAGTTCGATTGGGACAAGCTGTGCGAATACTGTGTTGCCTTGGCCAACGAGGGCGGCGGGCACCTGTTATTGGGCGTGGCCGACAAACCGCCACGAGCTGTCGTCGGTTCGACCGTGCATCAGAACCCTGTGAAGACGGCGGAGCAGTTATTCCAGAAGGTGGGCTTCCGGGTGGAAGTTGAAGCGGTGGAACACCCGGACGGACGTGTCGTCGTGTTCACGGTTCCGCCTCGTCCGCGCGGCACGGCGTATCACCTTGACGGGAAGTACCTCATGCGGTCGGGCGCATCGCTCGTGCCGATGAGTGAAGATCGCCTGCGGGCCATCTTTGCTGAAGGACAGCCGGACTGGCTCGAAGAGATCACCCGCGCCGGCATGACGGGCCAAGAGGTGATCGAGGCGCTCGACACGCAAACCTTCTTCGAACTGCTCAAGGAACCGTTCCCGACCGACACCACTGCGATCCTCGACCGTCTCGTCCGGGAGCGATTGCTGATCAAGCGGAACGGGACGTACGATCTTGTCAGGCTCGGCGGGTTGCTGCTCGCTCGCGAGCTCGAAGACTTCCCCGATCTTCGCCGGAAAGCCGCACGCGTTGTAGTTTATAGCGGCACCTCAAAGCTCGAAACGCGGCTCGACCAAGTCGGCGTGAAGGGCTATGCCGTCGGCTTCCGCGGGCTGATTCGTTTCATCATGTCGCAGCTGCCGCAGAACGAGGCGGTCGAGGACGCGATCCGTCAGGAGGTGAAGCTGCTGCCGGAACTGGCCATCCGCGAGCTGGTCGCGAACGCGCTCGTCCATCAGGACTTTCTCATCAGCGGCGCATCGGTGATGATCGAGGTCTACGCGAATCGCGTGGAGATCTCGAGTCCGGGTCCGCCGATCGTCGAGGTCAACCGATTCATTGACGGGTATCAGTCGCGCAACGAGCGACTCGCCGACCTTATGCGTCGCATGGGTGTGTGCGAAGAAAAGGGCAGCGGGATCGACAAGGTCATTCACGCGGCTGAGGTCTACCAGCTCCCCGCCCCGGAGTTCCGCGAGGAGCACCGGCGGACATCCGTCGTCCTCGCCGGTCCTAAGCCGTTCGACAACATGGGCCGCGACGAGCGGATCAGGGCTTGCTACCAGCACGCGGGCCTGAAGCGGGTCACGAACGACTACATGACCAACCAGTCGCTCCGGGAACGGTTCAAACTTCCCGACGCCAAGGGCGCAACGGTGTCGCAGATCATCGCGGCCACGGTCGAAGCCGGCCTGATCAAGGCGGACGAGAGCGTGGGGAAATCGCTCAAGCTGCGGAGGTACCTGCCGTACTGGGCCTGAGCGGGTGTTTAAGCGTTCCCTGCCCTACGCTTCAGAATCGTGCCAAACGGTCCAAAAAGGCGGTATTTTGTATTTAAGCGTGCTCTTTCGATAGGGTTTTGAACGGGTTCCAATGGCTTCCCTAACTGAGCGAGATGTCGAGAACTTGGCTCTTGCCTATTTTCAGGCGGTGGCCTGTCCGCAGGCCGAGGCGGCGAATCTGAGTGGCGGTGCAAGTGGCGAAACGCCCTTGCAGCCCGAGTGTCTCTCCAGAGCCGTGTCCCGTCTCAACTCCCACCTCCCCGACGCCACGATCGACGCCGTCGTCGCCTCCCTCTCCCGGCCGTCGCACCCGACGCTGATCGAGAACAACCGACACTTCCACGGCCTGCTGACCGACGGCGTGCCGGTCGAATACAAGGATGCGAAGACGGGCGAGTTGCGTGGCGGGCGGGCGCGGCTGATCGACTTCGACAGCCCCGCCAACAATGACTTCCTCGTCGTGCGGCAACTGACGATCCAAGGGCCGAGCGGGAAGACGATCCGGCCAGACCTGATCCTGTACGTCAACGGGCTGCCGCTGGTGGTGATCGAGTTGAAAGACCCGGCGAACGCATCCGCGTCGCTCGACGTGGCGATCGACCAGTTCGGGCGCTACAAAGAAACCGCGCCGGACCTGTTCGTGCCAAATCTGCTGCTGGTGGCGAGCGACGGGCTGCTGACGCGGGTGGGGAGCATCACCAGCGGGCGGCAACGCTTCACGCCCTGGCGACCGGCCAGCGGCGGCGAGCCAACGCTGGAAGCGCTGATCCGCGAGTTGCTCGCGCCCGAGCCGCTGCTCGACTACCTGCGGTCGTGCGTGGCGTTCGAGGAGGACGAGCGCGGGAACATCGTCAAGAAAGTTGCGGGGTATCACCAGTTCCGCGCCGTGCGCAAGACGCGGGCTCGCGTGATCGCGGCGCAGTCGGCCCCGGTGACGAGCGAGAAATACAACGGCAGGCCCGGCGGCGTGGTGTGGCACACGCAGGGATCGGGCAAGAGCCTGACCATGCTCATGCTGGCTGGCACGCTGGTGCGGGCGGCGGAGATGGCCAACCCGACGCTGGTGATCGTGACCGACCGCAACGACCTGGACGACCAGCTCTTCGACACCTTCGCGATGGGCCGGGGATTGCTGCGGCAGGACCCCGTGCAGGCCGACAGTCGCGAGCATCTGAAAAACCTGCTCGATCGCGCGAGCGGCGGCGTGGTGTTCACGACGATCCACAAGTTCACCGAGAGCACGGAGAAGGACCCGGAGAAGCGCGCGATTAGCAGCCGCGCGAACATCGTGGTGATGGCGGACGAAGCCCACCGCAGCCAATACGGCTTCGTGGACGGCGGCGCGAAATGGATGCGGGATGCGCTGCCCAGCGCCACGTTCGTCGGGTTCACCGGTACGCCGCTGATCCATACGGACACGACGACGCGGGCGGTCTTCGGCGAGTACGCCGACGTGTATGACATTCGCCAGGCAGTGGCAGACGGCGCGACGGTGCCACTCTACTACGAGCCGCGGATCGTAAAGCTCACGATCGACGAGGCCGGCGCGAAGGAGGCCGAGCGCAAGATTGCCGAGGTGGCTCAAGCGGACGAAAACGGCGAGGTGGTCGAGGAGAACATCCGCATCCCGATGGAGGCGCTGTATGGCGCGCCCGAGCGGCTGGAACGGATGGCGAAGTTCGTCGTGGAGAACTGGGAGCAGCGGCGCGGGGCGATGGAAGGCAAGGCGATGGTGGTGACGATGAGCCGCGACATCGCCGCGAGGCTGCATGACGAGATCGCCAAACTCCGCCCGGATTGGGTTTCTGGCGACGAGGACAAGGGCGCGATGAAGGTGATCATGACCGGCGGGCCGGACGATCCCGAGCACATGGCCCGGCACGTGCGGAGTAAGGCGCAGCGCAAAGCGCTGGCGGATCGATTTAAAGACCCGGCGGACGACTTCCGCCTGGCGATCGTGGTGGACATGTGGCTGACGGGCTTTGACGTGCCCTGCGCACACACGATGTACGTGGACAAGCCGCTGGCCGGGCACAACCTGATGCAGGCGATCGCCCGGGTGAACCGCGTGTACGGCGAGAAGCCCGGCGGGCTGATCGTGGATTTGATCGGACTGGCCGACCCGCTGGCCGATGCGCTCAAGACCTACGCCAACGCGACGGGACAGGACGAGAAGCCGATCCGGGAGCTTCAGGACGAAGCGATCCCGGCGATGCGGTCGGCGTTCGAGCAGCTTCGGGGATTTTTCCACGGCTTCGACTACGCGGCGGCGCTTGAGGCGGAGCCGACGAGCGTGCTGCGGATCTATCTGGGCGCGGTCAACCACGTGCTGGACGTCGGGCAAATGGTGGGTGAGGAGACGGGCTGGAAGCGATTCCGCGGGATGGTCAAGCGACTTTCAACCGCGTTCGCGCTGGCAGTACCGAGGGAAGAGACGAAGGAGATCGCGCCGCACCTGGCGTTCTTCCAGCGGATCGTAGCGATGATCCGCAAACGCCTGGCCGACGACGCGGGACCCTCGACCGGCTCGGGGGGATCGTCCGACATCGACGCTGCGGTTCGGCAGGTGATCGGCGGCGCGGTCGATGCGGGCGAGGTGATCGATCTCTTTGCTGCCGCAGGGCTAGACGCGGCACGGCTGGACATCCTCAGTGACGACTTTCTGAACCGGGTCAGTGCGCTGGAGCAGAAGAATCTCGCGCTTGAGACGCTGCGAAAACTGCTGACCGATCAGATCAAGATCAGCGAGCGGACGAACCTCGTGCAGGCGCAGAAGTTCCGCGAGGCGCTGGAGAAGGCGATGCTCGGTTACACGAACAAGCAGATCAGCACGGCCGAGATGATCGCGCAGCTACTGGAACTGGCCAAGTGGGTTCGCGAAGCAAAGAAGCACGGGCAAGAATTGGGACTCGATCAAGAAGAGACTGCTTTTTACGACGCCCTGGCGGAGAACGGGTCGGCCAAGGAAGTCATGCAGTCCGACAAGCTCCGCCTGATGGCCCGCGAGCTGGCCGAGATGGTCAAGAAGATGCCCAAGCTCGATTGGACGCAGCGCGAATCCGTCCGTGCCGACCTGCGTCGCAGGGTACGGCGGTTGCTCGCGATGTACGGGTATCCGCCGGACCTGTCGGAAGATGCAACGCAGCTTGTGCTCAAACAGGCGGAGCTATCGACCGAGGCCGGAACGGCGGAATGACGGCGGTGTGTCGTATCTGCGGTCCCCAAGGATATGCGCCCGGTGGCCTCGCGACGCAAAAAGTTGACAGTCGATTAGGCCTGCGCGGAATGGACTTGAAGGATCCGTTCACCCGCGCGGGGGCCACAGTCGCCAGAGGGCGGCGAGGAGGCTGCCGAGGACGGAGTGGACGAGCGCGGAGATCGCGCCCGGCACCGCCGTGAGGGGCTCTGAAGCAAAATTCCGCTTGGCCAGCACCACGCCCAGCCCGGAGTTCTGCATCCCCGTCTCGATCGACACCGTGCGGGCAACGATCGGCGAAAACCGAAACACGCAGGCGAATGCGTAGCCCACCCCAAAGCCCGTGGCATGGAGCAGCACGATCGCGGCCAAGAGCCGAAACCCGCTTTCCCATACCGCCGCGGCACTCTGGCCAATGATGCTCCCACAGATGAGCGCGATCGCCAGCACACTCACGAGCGGCGCGATGGGCAGCACTCGTGCCACGGTCGCCGGGGCGCATCGGGCGAGCGCCACGCCAATCGCCACGGGCGCAATGACCACCTGGAGCGTGTCGCGAAACAGCCCGAGCGTGTCAACTTCCACGAGATGGCCAGCAAGCATGCTGGTGAGCAGCGGCGTAAGCACCACCGCCGCAAGCGTCGAGCAGGTTGTCATCGTGACGGAAAGGGCGACATCGGCCCTCGCGATGTAGCTGACGACATTCGAAGCAGTACCCCCCGGGCAGCAGGCGACGAGAATCAGCCCCACGGCAAAGGGTGTGGGCAAATCGAAGAGTGTGGCGATCGACCAGCCGGCCGTTGGCATGATCGTGAACTGCGCGACGAAGCCGGCGATCACCGCCGACGGCCGCGACGCCACGCGCGCAAAGTCGGTCGGTGCGAGCGTCATTCCCATTCCGAGCATGACCACCGCGAGGCCCCCCACGATCATCGGGCCCTTGAACCATGTGAAGAGCTCGGGCCAGACGAGGGCCAGCCCGCAGGCCCCCGCCACCCAGAACGGAAACGCGTTGGCCAGCCGCTCGAGGATCCCGGAGGCAGACGATGCGGCGACCTGATTCATCCTCATGACTCTCCGCGAGTAAGCTGCAACGAGCTGGGCGTGGGGCCATTTTTGGGCCGGAAAGCTCGACCAAGCGAGTCCTCGTGGGCCGAAATCATGGACCTGATCCCTGCAAACTTCCGAAGCAGGCAAATGATAGCCTGCCTCGGCATGATGTGAGCACGATGCACCCCGACATCACCTGCCGTCTCGCCATCCTCGACGAGATCCTGCCGCTGCGGCATCGGATTCTTCGCGACGGACTTCCGTTTGAAACGGCCATGTTCGAAGGCGATGACGCCCCCGGCACACGGCACTATGTGGCCTGTCGCGGCAACACGGTGGTGGCCTGCCTCACGCTCATGCCCTCGTCCTTGGAGGGCCGTCCCGCTTGGCAGCTTCGCGGCATGGCGACCGACGCTATCGAGCAGGGCAGGGGGCTCGGGCGACGGCTCCTGGAGCACGCTCTTGCTGATGCGCAGCGGGACGTGCCCGACCGCATCGTCTGGTGCAACGCCCGCACGATGGCGATCGGTTTCTATGAGCGGCTTGGCTGGAGGGTCGTCTCCGAGCCTTTCGATGTGCCAACGGCGGGGCCACACGTGAAGATGATCCTTGGAGCGTGCCCGGCGAACCGTCCGCAAGTTTCTACGTTCATCGCCACGGAGGTAGCGTTCTTGGCGGTGGCCCACGTGTTCGGCGGCCCAGCTTGGGTGGGCCTCGGGGTGCTGGCCTGCATTGCCCAGGTGGCCGCAGACTTCAGGCTTCCGCCGCTCCTGGGCCTCGTGCCGGCACTCGGCTGGGTTGCAGCGCACCATGCCACAGGCAACCGCGAACTTTTCTTTCCGTATGCCATGTACCTCGCCGCCCATGTGGCCGGCCAGTGCGCACGCCGCGGGTGGCCAGCGGCCTTCTCAGCGGGTGCCGTCGTGGTCGCCGCGTTCCTGGCGATCCGCGGTTTCCAGGGAGCCACGTCCCGCGTGCTCGCTGTCGAGCTCGCGGTCGCAGGGGCAATCCTCGCGGCGGTCGTTGTCGCGGTCATGACCGCAGCCAAACGCCCGTGGGCCAAGGCGGTCGTCGCAGTTCTCGCCTCCCTCGCCGCATACGCGGGCCTGGCGCTTTGATTCGGCTCGGTCACGACTACTGCTGCTGAATGGATGTGCCGCTGGGCGTACGCCCCGATACAATGTGCAGAAGCTTTCAATGAGGGCATGCCATGTCGATAGAGTTGCCTCTGGATACGATGACGCTTGCCGACAAACTGGAGGCGATGGAGTTGCTGTGGGCGGATATTTCCAGACGCCCGGCCAGGCTGCCATCGCCGGCGTGGCACAAGAATGAGTTGGATGAGAGGCGACGGCTGGTCGCGGAAGGGAAACTGAGATTCCTCGACTGGGAGCAGGCGATCGCCGACCTGCGAAAGGAGCTGCGTGGCCATCCGGCTTCTTGAGACCGCGAAGGAGAATTTGCGGGAAGGCTGGCGGTTCTACGAGACCAGCTCAGCCGGCCTCGGTGACTATTTTCTCGATTGCATGCAGGCCGATTCAGATCCCTCGATGTCTTTGCCGGGATCCACGAGATGGCGGAAGGATACTTCCGCATGCTGGCCAAGCGGTTTCCGTTTGCCGTGTATTACTTGATCGACCGCGACGCGATCGACGTGTACGCGATTCTCGATTGCCGACGCGACCCGGAAACGATCGTGAAACGCCTCCAGGCATCCCGGACACGCGCGTGAACGCGGCCGCGTGGAGCGGTCGGCGGCCAGGGCTGTAACACAAGGGCGGTGTGGCCGTTATCTGGTTGGGCGGCCACCTGCGATCGGGTGCCGTCGCCCGACCGAAGCGCAGGACGCGGATCGGTGAACCGGCCCCAGGAGCGAGACCATGCCTGGCAGCGCCGAAACGCACCTCTGGCTGCTCGAAGCGGTCGATCAATACGAGCAACCGCTCACGCGCTATGCCCGCCGCCTGCTTGGCGATCTCGATCTCGCGGCCGACGCGGTGCAGCACGCCTTTGTGGCGCTCTGCGGCGAGTCACGCAGCCGCGTCGGTGATCGGGTGGCCCCGTGGCTCTATCGAGTCTGCCGCAATCGGGCCGTCGACCATCTCAGACACGCCGGCCGCGAACAGTCGCTCACGGCGCATGACGCCGCTTCCGAACACGCCACGGTCGCGCAGGCAGGTGACGCGAGTATCGACCCGGCGATCGCCGTCGAGCATGCCGACCTCGCTACGCGGCTCCGCGAACTGATGCGGGATCTTCCGGCACCCAGCGAGAGACGATCGACCTGTGGTGTGAAGGTTTCACGTACCGCCAGATCGCCGCCATCACCGACCGACAGGAGGGGCATGTTCGCGTGCTGGCCCACCGCGGCCTCACCGCCCTCCGCCAGCATCCGCGCATCCGCTGCCTGATGGCCGATGAGGCATCCACCGCACGGCCAGGCTAGCGCTCACCACATCCCAACCCGCACCGCCCAGGCTCTCCAGGAGATACCGCCCAGGCTCTCCAGGAGATACCGCCATGACCACCGAAGACGATCGAAGCGAACGTGATACGAACAACGAAGAACGCGAGGCGTTTCTCACGGCCTATGCGCTCGGCCAGCTTTCTGGAGACGAGCACGCCGCCGTCGAAGCCGTCCTTGCGGGGCCCGATGCTGCAGCCGCACGGCAGCACGTCGCGGAGATGTCGCAGATCGCCGCCACCCTCGTTGCCGGTCGCGAGCCCGAGCTCCCAGAATGCTCAGCCGATCTCCGCCGCGCCGTCTTCGCGGCCGTCGCCCAGGCCGATGGCCCGGTCACGCCAGCGGTGGTGCCGGCCAAACGTGGTCGCGGCATGCGATGGGTCGCCGAAGCAGGAGCTCTTGCTGCAACGGCTGCGCTCCTGGCCGTCTTCTTTTTGCCGCATCTTCAACAAGCACGCGAGATCGCGCGGCGTGATGCTGGTGCCAGAGGGCCGTCGCATGGGGGTGGTGCTTCGGCGCCCACCGAGCGTTGGTCTGAAATCACGCAGCTTCGGGGGAAGTACCAAAGCATAGGAAGTGCCTCAAGTGTGGACCCCTTTGCCCGTAGGAGAGGGGACAGTCGTGACCTCGGTCGTGTGGAGCATCGATCGGATCAGCTGGTGGTAGACGCGAGAGCACTAGAATCAAATAGCGAGCAATACAACCGCTTCATCGAGAATCGCTTTCTCGCGCCAGCGGACCATCCTCTTTCGACGTTTTCGATTGACGTCGATACCGCGTCGTACGCCAACACGCGGCGATTCCTGATGGCGGGCCAGCGGCCGCCTCGGGATGCGGTGCGGATCGAAGAATTCGTCAACTATTTTCGATATGCCGACCCGGCACCGACCGGCAACGTGCCGTTCTCGGTGAATGTCGAGGCCGCTGCCTGCCCGTGGCGGCCGAGCCACAGGATTGTCCGCATCGGCCTCGCGGGGCGTGACGTGGCCCGTGACCAGCGGCCGGCCGGCAACCTTGTGTTCCTCGTGGATGTGTCGGGCTCGATGGCAGACAGCGACAAGCTGCCGCTGGTGAAGCAGGCTCTTTTGATGCTCGTGGACAAGCTGACGGAAAATGATCGGGTGGCCATCGTGACCTACGCCGGCGGGACCGGCCTGCGGCTACCGTCTACGAGTGGCGACCAGAAGAAAAAAATCCGCGACACGATCGAAGCGCTCTCCTCGGGCGGCTCCACGCACGGTAGTGCCGGCATCGCGCTCGCCTACGAGCAGGCGGCAGAGCGGTTTATCGAGGGGCGGGGGCGAATCGCGTGATCCTCGCGACTGATGGCGACCTCAACGTCGGCATCACGAGCGACGAAGCTCTCGTCGAGCTCATCACCCGGATGGCCAAGGGGGGCACGTTCCTCACGGTCCTCGGTTTCGGCCAGGGCAACCGCCAAGATAAAAAAATGGAAAAGCTCGCCGACCGTGGCAATGGAGTCTATGCCTACATCGATGGAGTCCGCGAGGCCCGCAAGGTGCTCGTCGAGCAGCTCACCGGCAGCACGATCACGATTGCCAAAGACGTGAAGATTCAGGTCGAGTTCAACCCGGCCCACGTGGCGTCCTATCGCCTTCTGGGCTACGAGAACCGGGCGCTCGCCGACCGCGATTGTCGTGATGATTCGAAAGACGCCGGCGAGATCGGTGCCGGCCACGGCGTGACCGCGATCTATGAGATTGAGCTCGTCGGTGACGAATCGAATCGCGGTGCCACCGGCGCCGAGCCGCTCAAGTATCAGCCGCAACCTAAGCCAAAGCCTGCCCCGAAGGCCGATGCCGATGCGAGCGATGAGCTGCTCACCGTGAAGCTCCGTTACAAGCAGCCCGACGGCGACACGAGCCGGCTTGTCGAGATGCCGCTCGCCGATGCGGGCGGGCGGTTCGAGGATGCCTCGGCCGATCTCCGGTTTGCATCAGCCGTCGCGGCCTTTGGGATGATCCTTCGAGGAAGTGAACATGCCGGTGATGCCACCCTGCCGATGGTCGCGAAGCTCGCCGCCGGGGCTCTGGGCGACGATGTCGGCGGCTACCGCGCCGAGTTTCTCGACCTCGTCCGCCGTGCTGAACAGGCGCGGTGAGGATCGCGTACGCTGGGAGGCCATGACGCGACTCCGAAACTCCCTCCTCATCGCGACAGCACTACTGCTTGGAGGGAGCGAGGGCACACGGGCGTTGGCCCAGACACCCGTCGTGCCGGAGGAGTTTTCAGGGTTCGATGCGGGGATCGGCCGCGAGGTGGCCGAAGCCTTTGGTGGCACAGCGAAGCGATGGCGGCAGATCGCGCCGTCGGTGTACCACCTCGCACGAGACCATGCTGAGGCGATCGCGTCGCTGGATCACGACAGCCGCGTGAAAGTGCTCGTGAACCTCGCGGAATTCATCGAGGCGAAACGAAAAGCGATCGATGACGGGCCAGTGCTCGCCCCCGGCCGCACGGTGATCGGCCTGCTCGACCCCGACCGTGGCCTCGGGCCGAAGGAGATCACCGCGATTGCCGATGCGTACGGCTGCGAGTCCACGATCTATAAGAAGGACGACGACGCCAAGACACTCGAAGCGGTCGCCGAGAGTTTTCTCACGGCCGTGACGGCGGCCGTGAAATCGGGTGAGCCGACGACTCTGGTCGTCCTCGGTCACGGCCTCCCCACCGAAATCCAGAGCTACCACATCCGCTTCGAGCGGCTCGCGAAGGCGCTCGTAAGCGGGGCAGCTCCGTCGAAGCCAGTCGACCTGTCGCACGTCGTGATCATCTGCGACGACTGCTTCAGTGCCGATTTTTCGATCAACGTGCTTGGCGAAATCACCCATGAGGCAGACCGCCGCGGCCTCGCCCTTGCGTCGCTCCCCGTCTGCATCGCCGGCACGAATCGCGACCGGGTGGGCTTCGTCGACGTGAGTGAAAAATTCGTGCCGCACTTTTGGCGGGACGTGATCGAGCTCTACTTCATCCGTCGGCCGAGACCGAAGGCCGTGACCCTCGCCGACTTCTTTGAGAACGTCGACAACATGATGTATGGCTACGGCCGAGCACCCATTGTCGAAGAGGGCCGCGTGACGGGCTACCGACTTATCGATCCGACCCTTGTGCAAGACCCGGTCGTGTTCGTGCCGCTCGACGAAGCCGATCTCGCCAAGCTCCGCCAGATTCTCGGTCTTCCAGCCGACGCCCCGCTCCCGGCCTGGCTCGACATCGGGTGATTGAGGGCCGCGGGCTGGCTCATTCTTCCGGGCGTGCAGCCAATCGCTCCGTGACCGGACGTCGCTGGATTGCTGCGAGCGCCGCGTCGTGGAAGCCATACAGGAACTGGTGGACGTTAATCTCCAGCATCTCGAGAATCACGATCTGCTTGTCGAACAGGGTTGTTTCCCATTCCACCGAGTGGAAACCATCGAGCCGGAGCTCCTTCATCGGCACGCTGGTTCCTGCGGATACCGGTTTCTTGACGCTCGGCAAGGAGAATTGACGCGACGTGTAGAACAGATAATCGCAAGAGCGACCGCTTTCACACAGGCACATCGAGTGGACGAGCGTCCTCGAGAAGCTGGTGCCTGCGAACAGGATGTTTGGCCGGGATTCCAGTGGCAGGGCGTGAGTATCGACCACGGGGTAGGGAACCTGATCCTTTTTTCCCGGCAGGAAAAACAGATTCAGCAGCTTGGCAATATCTTCGTCGGTTCCACGCGGGGCGTCGTAGTCGACGGCGATCTGCTCGGGGATCGGCCACGCAGCGCTGTACTCCCGATTGACGAGCTGCAAGATCTCCCGCCATACCTCGAAAGCGGCTTGATACGTCCAATGAATCCCGGTCTTCGCGTAGAGCCGGGTGTCAGGATCGGCAGCACGGCGGGCCTGGAAGTATCGGGGCGTGTCGAAGCAGACGACGCCACTCGTGCTCAGATGCTTCCGCAGGCGATCGAGGTCTGAAACTCCTGCGTATTTCTTTCGCTGTTCGACGATCGCGTCGGGAAGAAACTCGGGATGTGTTTCGGCCTTGCTCGGGCTGATCACAAACACCATCGCCTTGCCTTGGGCGCGGAGCCGCTCCTGCAACTCCGCGAGAGTCGACACGAACGTGGCGAGTTCGGCATCGGTCAGGACCTGCTGTGGCGCTGCATAGCTGGTCATGTAGCCCTTCTCGAAGAGCCATCCATCCTTGCAAATGCAGACGTGCTCCTTGCCGTCCATCGGCGAGTCGCTCCCGCAGGCGAGCTGGATTTGGTTCGACAACCGAATCAGAGTAGGACGAAATCCGATCCTCCTGTTGATCCATGCCTCGACGGCATGGGCAAAGGATCCGTTCCACAAGGCTCCGAGCGACAGCCTGATCTGTTCTGGCTTCTCTTCGGCTCCGGTCAATGGCCGTTCGCGAACGAATGGCAAGGCGGCCTGGATGGCCGGCAGGGCCAACATCAGAACGAAGCCGATGGATAGAAGCCGGCGAACATTCCATCGGGCGGCGGTGCTGCGGCCAGGCATGCGGAGCCTTTCGTTCATACGACCAATCCTAAAATCGGAAGTAGATGAATGGATGGAATTGCGACGACATGAGCGCCGTGGCGGAGGCCAGCAGGAGTGTCGCGCCGCACGCCGACCGAAGTGCTAGCTTGAGTCCAGCTCCGCGGGATTTCGGACCGATTGCCCAGTCGTCGAGGTAGCGATAGCTGCCGCTGAAGAGCGGACTGAAGGCCATGAAGACGGCGATGATGAGAATGAACGCGACCTGCGGCGACACGAGATCGCTCACGGTCACCGTGGCGTCTGCCGAACCAGTAGCCATCACGCCGAGAAACCGGACTGCCTGCGAAAGGTCCCATGCACGGAAGAAAATCCAGGCCACGAGCACCAGGCAAAACGTCCGTGGGATCGCCAGCGCCGCCGGCCAGCGCGGGAGCCTGCGCTTCGCCGCCAGCCGCTCCAGCGTCAGGACGCCGCCGTGGATAGCACCCCAGATCACGAAGTTCCATGACGCGCCGTGCCAAAACCCCGATGCCAGGAAAACGATCCAGAGGTTGGCATAGAGCCGCCAAGGAGGCACGCGGTTGCCCCCCAGCGGAACGTACAGGTACTCGCGCATCCAGTTGGAGAGCGAAATGTGCCATCGTCTCCAGAACTCGGTGACCGACTTTGAAATGTATGGCTGGTTGAAGTTTTCGAGGAAATCGAACCCGAGCATTTTCCCGAGCCCGATGGCCATGTCGCTGTATCCCGAAAAGTCGTAATACAACTGCATGGCGTAGCAGACTGCGGTGATCCATGCGGCGGCACACGACAGTCGCGCAGGATTGGCCATGGTTTCCGCCGTCGCACCGAAGGCGGTGTCGGCCACGACCGCCAACGTGTCAGCGATCAAGACTTTCTTCGCGAGACCGATTGTGAAACGCCATATGCCGATCAGAAACTGCTCGTCGGAGTGGCTTCGCTTCCGGATCTGCGACGCCACGTCTTGATAGCGAACGATCGGCCCTGCGATCAGCTGCGGGAACAGGACAACGTACAGGAGATAGTGCCCGAAAGAGCCGGTAGGCTGCGACTGCCTTCGGTAGACATCGACGAGGTAGCTGATCTTCTGAAACGTGAAAAAGGAGATGCCAATCGGCAGGACGATGGTGGCCCAGGTGATCTGTCCCAAGCCCATTGCCGCGGCGAGTGCGTTGGCTTGATCGACGAAGAAATTCGTGTACTTGCAGTACACGAGCATCGCCAGATTCAGCCCGACCGCGACGGTCAGCAGGCGCTTGCTCGTGGTGGAGTTGACTGTCGAATGAATCGCGCCAGCAAGCACGTAGTCAAGCCAGCTCGACGCGATCAGAACCAGGGCAAATTGCGGCGCCCCCCAGGCGTAAAAGGTCAGACTCGCCAGCAGGGCGACCGCGTTGCGAAAGCGATCTGGAACGAGGTAGTAGACCCCCAGGACAAGCGGTAGGAAACCGAACAGAAAGAGAACAGAGCTGAACGCCATCGTGCTTCCCGCGTTGCGTTATGCCGCTGACTCCGGTGCCCAAGCTGGGCAAGTAGGGAGGGGACGGTAGGAAGTCGCCTGGTGCGGGTCAAGAGCGACAGCAAGGCAAAGAACGTCGGCCGAAGCGTGTGGCATCATGCGCTTCAAAAGGCAGGGTGGGACTAGCCCGAAGCCTTAGGGCCAGCCGTGTGACCCACCGAAAATCTCGAGAGGGGTATCGCCGCTGAGGCCGTTGGCGGCCGCGCGGGTGGAGAGCTCGGCGAGGGCGCGGCGGCCGGTGTCGCCGAGATCATGGGTCCACTCGTTCACGTAGAGCTCGACATGCTGCATGAGGACGCGGTCGTCGAGTTCCTGGGCATGCTTTCGCATCGTGGCGAGGGCTGCCTCGGGGCTTGCGAGTGCGAGGGCAAGCGAGGCTCGAATCGCTCGCTGAACTGCCGCAATCACGTCGTTGGGGAGCCGGCCGCTCGCGACGATGCCGCCGAGAGGCAGCGGGCAGTGTGTCTCCGCTTCCCAGCGGATGCCGAGATCTTCCACGAGATGGAGGCCACGCTCCTGCCAGGTGAAACGCCCCTCATGGATGCAGACGCCAAAATCGGCCGAGCGAGCCTCGAGCCGCGGCATGATCTCGGAGAACACGGTCTGCTCGATTCGCGTTGTGTCGGGATAGAAAAGCGAGAACAGAAGTGATGCGGTTGTGTGGGCGCCAGGGCAGAGCGTGACCTGGGTTTGTGATGCGGGGCGAGTGTGGGCATCGGCCGCAAGCAAGAGTGGGCCCACGCCGAAGCCGAGGGCCGATCCGCTCGGCAGGACGACGACATCGCCGGCCATTGCAAGGGCCGCAGCAAAGCTCACCTTGCAGACGTCAAAATCACCTTGGAGCATCCGCTCGTTGAGTTGTTCGATGTCGAGCAACTCGATCGCGAAGCGGAGGTTTCCGGTGTCAATCCGGTTCGTGAGCAGACCCCAGAAACAAAAGGTGTCGTTGGGGCAGGGGGAGATGCCGAGACGGATGGTGCGACTCACCGGGGCGTCTCCAGAAGTGTTTGAGTGAGTGAGGCGGCGGCAGCGAGGGCTGCGGTGATCTGCCAGCGGGAGGTATCGCGGTCGCCGGCGGTGTTGGAGATGCCGCGGATGATCGTGAGCGGCACGCCGGCGAGCTGGCATGCGAGGGCCACGCCAAACCCTTCCATGTCTTCGGCGACGGCATTTGGAAAATGTTTTCGGCGGAGGGCGACGTCATTGTCACTGGCCGAAGCGGCGCAGGCTGTGAGGAGAAGGCCCGCGGGCGCGGACGCACTCGACGGTTCGAGCGAGATCGTGTCGCCGATTGCGGCTGCCGGGTTGGTGGGATCACCGGCCCACTGCGGCCAGCCCATGGCACCCGCGGTGAGAAACCCGTCGCCCGAACCAGCCCCCACTCCAAAGCAGGCAACCTCCGCGAAGGAATAAGCCGCGCCAATTCTCAACCGCTCATCGAGCCGGCCGGCGATGCCAACGAGGATCACGCGGTCGGGCCGCTGTTCAGCAAGCAGGCCAGCCGTGCGGGCCGCTGCCGCCACCTGGCCGAAGCCGCAGAGGGCCACGCGGTTCGGGCCATCCGCGGGGCACGGCATGGCCAGGCCCCGCCGTTCGAGGTCGGTTGGAACGAGGATGAGCGTTTCCTGCATCGAGCGACCACCATCGTCGCGGGCCTGGTTGCGGCTGGCCTCGGCGTCACCCGGGATGATAGTCGGTCTCGGGCCGTGCGGCCCGCTACCGCACGGGTGGCAGGCCGATCGGCCGCTCGTCGGCGACGACAGGCTGCTCGGCTGCCGGCGAACCCGCGGGGGGAAGCGTGGCGAAGACCTTCTCGTGGCGAAGGTCGGTGCGGTCGGCGAGGGCCTCCGCTTCTTTGTCGGCCTTGGCCTCGGCGACCGCCTGCTTCTGTTTCCAGGGCAGCGTGAATCGCTCGCCGGCAAACTCGACCCGGTCGTTGATGTCGCCATCTTGGAACGGCCCGGTGCCCACGAGCCAACGGTCGCGAGTCTTGCTCTTCACCTGGGCAAGGCCACTCTGCCACACAGGCTTCCCTGTCGCTCGCTCATAGGCAAAGAGGTTGACCTTGGCGACACCCCGCTGGTCGGTTCGCTTGTAGGCGGCTATTTCTGGAATCGACGTGCCATTGCCCATGAAGGAGACGCTGGTAGCCGGGATACCCAGCAAGAGGTCGGTGCGATCGGTGCCAATCGCGCCCGCGCGGGCCTCGACCACGACCGTTGCGTGGTCTTTGTCTGGGGCGAGCTGGCATCCCGACGCCAGAAGCTGATGCTTGAGGGCACTCGCCATATATTTTCCGTCGATGGCGTCATCGAGGATGGTTGTGTCGAGAAAGACGCTCTGACCGCCAAGCGGCCGCATGTCGACGAGCATCACAGCCCGCTCGACAGCATCGGAGATGAGCATCTGCTCGGTGGCCGTTCGCTTCGAGTCGCTCCACCGGGTCGTGCCGCAGCCGGTGGCCATGACCGCGGCAGCGGTGAGCACGAGTTGGGCGACGATGCGAGGCAGTGCTGTCATGGGCGTTGGCATGAGAAGGCGACGCGAATTGCCCAGGAACCGTAGCGACATGAGCAGATCGGCACCACCGGCATTGGCTGCTGCTCGCCCCGGCCGACGAGGTCCGGGCGTGGCTCGGCAAACAGGGCAAGCCAGGCCGGTGGCGGTGACCTCAGCCGCGGCCCAACGGGTGGTCGCGTTGACGCTCCACGACCGACGCTGCTACTCCCTCCGTCCCTGCTTCGGAGAGACGCATGCCAATTTTTTACCGTCTGTTTCCCGCTGTCGCGTTCCTGGGCGCTCTTGCCATCGGCGGCCGTGGCCTGGCCGACGAGCCTGACACACCTCTCAAGCCCGCTGACCGATCGAGCCCCCACGCGACGCTCCAGACATTCGTCGAATCGCTCGACGCGTTCTATGACCAGTTCTGCACTGAGCGGCCCAGTACCGAGGCCCGTCTCGCCGCGCGCCGGCAGGGAAAGATTGCCGTCGGCTGCCTCGACCTCAGTAAGGTCGCCCCCTCGCTTGTCGAATCGGAAGGTCGGGAGGTGGCAGTGCATCTCAAGGAGGTGCTCGACCGCGTGCCGAGGCCAGCCTGGGACGAGGTTCCGGATGCCAAAGCCGTCCAGCGCGAGGCGTTGACGCGATGGCGACTCCCTGGCACCGAGATCGCGATCGCCCGCGTCACCGAGGGACCACGGACAGGCGAATGGCTCTTCACGGCCGACACGGTGGCACGGTCCACCGACTTCTACTATGCCGTCGTGCACCTTCCGTATCAGCCGCATGCTGGAAGCCCCGGACTGCATGATGTCTATATTCACTCGCCCGGCTGGATGATCCCGGAGGCGTGGATTCGCGCGCTGCCGGAATGGATGCGGGACGAGTGGATGGAGCAAACGGGCTGGCAGTGGTTTTCATTGCTGCTGCTCTCCGCAGTCACCACGGCAGTCGTTGTGGCTGCGTTTCGAATGGCTCGGAAGAACGTTGACTGTCCGGGGATCGCGGCCCATGTCATGGCCCTGGCGGCACCGCTGGTGATGGTTGGGAGTTGCACCCTCCTCGACAACTTGCTCACGTACCAGGTCCGCATCACCGGGCCGCTCCTCTTCTCACTCAAGACATTTCTTCAGGCGGCCCAGTTCGTGGGCTGGATTCTGCTTATGCGGGCCGTGCTCGCACGGCTTTCGGAGATGGTGGTCCGCGCCCGACGGCTGCGGCATGAGGCGATCGATACCCAGCTCATTCGGCTGGGTTTTCGGCTGCTCACGTTCGTGGCAACCGCCTGGATGGTGATCCTCGGCGCCGACTCGATGGGCATTTCCGTGACACCGCTCATCGCCGGCCTCGGTGTCAGCGGTCTCGCCGTGGCGCTTGCCGCCCAGCACACCATCGAAAACTTCATCGCGGGGCTCGTCCTCTATGCCGACAAGCCAGTCCGCATCGGTGACACCTGCCAGTTCGGGGAACACAAGGGCACCGTCGAGCAGATCGGTCTGCGATCCACGCGGATTCGCGGCATCGACCGCACGGTGATCTCGATCCCCAATTCGGAGTTCGCAAAACTCCGACTCGTGAACTTCACGAAGCGGGACAAGATTCTCCTCAGGACGCTCATCGGCCTGCGCTACGAGACGACGGCCGACCAGTTGCGGCATGTGCTCGCCGGGCTGCGAACCATGCTTGCCACGCATTCCAGCATCGACACCGAGAGCGTCCGCGTGCGGTTCATCGGCTATGGGGCGTACTCTCTCGACGTCGAGATCTACGCGCTGGCCCACACAAGCGACTGGGCCACGTTCCTCGCCATCCAGGAGGATGTGCTCCTGCGGGTGATGCAGGTGGTAAGTGACTCAGGCTGTGGTTTTGCGTTCCCGTCTCAGACGCACTATGTGGCTTCCGATACGGGACTCGACTCCGCCAGTCGCGTGCGAGCCGAGGAAGAGATTCGGAGGCTTCGTGAATCCGGCGGTCTGAAGGTGGCTGGCTTCATCGACGACGTCGACCATGCTGCCGCGCATGAACCGACGCACCGCCTCCACCGTCCCGCGGCATAGCAGGCCGTGGAACAAGTCTGCCGCCGCAGGATGCGGCGATCGCCGACCATGGAAAACCTCGGCTTTTCCATCGGTCGTCATAGTTAAAAAAGGCCATGGATGGCAATCGTGTTCGGCACGGTTGATGCATGGGGTTCCGACGCAAGCCGCATTGGTTCGCCGGCGGTGACATGCTCGCGAGCCTTCGGATTTTGCGAGTGTGCTCTCGTGGATGATGGTGCGCCTTTTGGCCGCGCAAAAGTCCTCGGCTGCCGGCACCTCATCTCGGACAAGCACAACGGCGTGGAGATCCAGGCCTCCAGCGGGATGATCGTGTGCCGCCCGTCTCGAACAGGCGCTCGTACCGCGGGCATCCATGGTCGTCGAAGATCAGCCTGAATCGCTCGTGCAACTCGCCGCCCTCGTCGCTCCGCTCGAGGAACCGCAGGTACTGGGCACGCGGCCAGAATCTCAAGCGAGGGGCTTCCTCATACGAGTAGTATCCCGGCCCGGCCCGGACCCCCGGGCGTGTCACGCGTTCGTCACGATCGCCCACTCGGCTACTGCGAAATGCTCGACACTTCGCCACCGGCCCGGCTGCCGAGGCCTTTCCAGACCGCGGCATCGATCTCGTTGGCCACGGAGTGGACGGAGGCGTCGAGCATCAGCGTTCCGACCAACCCAGAATGGTGGCTGCGGGCCGGGAGCACGGCATAGGTGGCCGCGGTCTGATTCACGTTTTCGCGGGAGCTTGTCAGGTCGATATCGATCCCGGGCTTCTCGCTCGTGGTGATCGTCGTGTTGGGCGGAAACGTCGTGGTGAATCCATTATGCATCGCCCGGCCGCAGACCCATTCTGTGTGGCCGAGCTCGTACCAGCTCCCACCAGCAAGGCTCCCGCGGGCATCGTCGGGGCTGGTAGGCGGCGTGGTCGGCGCAGGCGGACTCGTGTCGCGGAAGCAAGGCTGAAACGACTTCACCTCCGACATTGCCAGCGTCTTGCTCAAGCCGTCGGAGTAGACCCTCATCTTGAGGCGAGCGTTGAAGCCGAAGGCCCCACCGCCATCCGATTGAGCGGTGGGGCTGTAGACGAGGAATTGGCCGACGTTGAGTCCATAGCACAATGGATAGTGCTCAGCTTTGCCGTCCGCCTTAAGCCGAGGCTTCACGTTGGGATCGCTCGGGCACTGGAGCACGTCGACTCTCAGGGTGGCGACGCTCCCCGAAGGAAAAAGCAGCGGGTCCTGCGACCCGTAGGGCTGCGTGAAATCGATTTTGGCGAACGTGTTCGCCTCCTCGAGAAAAGGGAGGATCAAGGCTTGGCCTGACCAGGGCGAGGCATTGCTAGCCGTCAGGCCGGCCGTGCTGCCAGCTGGCGGCATGTAGCCCTTCGTGCTCTCGAAGTTGAGAATGGCGAGCCCGAGCTGGCGCAGGTTGTTCTGGCAGCTCGACCTGCGGGCGGCTTCACGGGCGCTCTGCACGGCCGGAAGCAACAGGCCAATGAGGGCTGCGATGATCGCGATCACAACCAGGAGCTCGACGAGCGTGAACGCGGTTCGGTTTTTCGCGGCGGGGTGAGTCATTTACGCATGCCCTAGTGATGAAAGTCGAGTTCGCACATGAGACTCAGTATCGTGTTCGACGATTATCATAGCGTTTCTCGAAAGAACGTCAACGTCGGCAATCCGCCGTGAATTGGCGTTCTATCCAAGGCCTGTGCCTGGCGCGCCGGCCGCCGCAGGCCCCGTGAGAGCTCCTCACCGCGGGAATATCGATGACGGGCTGGGGGCCCACTCGAGCTGGGCTACCGTGTTTTCCCGCTCTCCTTCTTGCCGCGCAGGTCGAGGCAGAGGAGGCGGTCGTCGCCGCGGACGTAGAGGAGGCCGCGGGCGATCACGGGGGCGGCCCAGGCAGGGGCAACGAGAAGCTCTTCGCCGGCGTCGTCTACGAGCGTCACCGAACGCACGGGCTCGTAGGCGTCGGGCGTCGCCCGGAGGACATGGATGCTGCCGTTCTCGGCCAGGCAAATGAAATGGCCGTCGACGGAGGTAAGCGAGCAGCGGCCGAGCGCCGGCTGGCTCCATCGCACCTGGCCTGTTTTCCATTCGATGCACCGCAGTTCCGCGCTCCCTGCATGGCGTCCACTGCTGCCGTAGAGAAAACCGTCGTGGTACACCGGCGTGTTCCAATGGAGGAGCATTGCCTTGTCACGTCGCGTGCGTTCATCCTTCCACACGACGCCATGCTCTCCCGGGCGAACACGAAGAAGCGAGCTGCCCAGGGCGTACGACTCCGACACAAAGACTTCGTCGCCCACCACGACGGGCGTTGCGGCATTCACGCTCTCGAGGAGCGGCGCTCGCCACGGATACGCAAAATCGACTGTGCCCGTTCGCGGATCGAGAGCCACGAGACCACCCCGGGCAAACGCAAAACACCACGGCCGCCCCGCGATCTCCGCGACCACCGGGCTCGCATAGCTCGCCAGCTCGTCGCTCGCCTTCCACACGACCTCGCCCGTTCGCTTGTCGAAGGCCACAACACCCGTGCCATCGCCCTGCACCTTGCCCTGGGCGGCATAGAGATCGGCAGGCCCGTCGAGCGGACTGCCCCCGACGTTGACGATCAAGAGATCACCCCACACCAGGGGCGTGCTGCCCACGCCGAAGAAATTGCGGGCGACGTGAAACTGAGCCTGCGTATCGACTGCCCAAAGCTTTTCGCCAGTCGTCGCGTCGTGGCACACGAGCTGACCTTCGGCGCTGAACGTGTAGACGCGGTTGCCGTCGATGACCGGCGAACACCGCGGGCCGTTGTTGTAGCCGAGCATGTCGTCATAGCCCGTGGGCGAGCCGACACTCCAGAGCTCCTTTCCCGTTTCCGCCTCGCGACAGATCAGGCGATCTTCATCGCCATACCGGTCGAAGTGATAGAGCCGGCCGCGAGCGATCGACGGCGCCGCATAGCCGGTGCCCAGCTTTGTCTGCCAGACGATCGGCGGCCCCTTCTCGGGCCAGTCAAACGACAGCCCGCGCTCAGCCGACGTGCCGTTGCGGCGCGGCCCCAAAAAATCGGGCCAATCTTCACCTGGGCGCGTCGCCAGGTCGGGTGGCAGCGTCTCCGCGGCCGCTCGTCCTTCTTCCGCCCGGCAGACAACAGGGTCGGCCATGCCCGTGAGCAGCGCAACGCGCAAGGCGAGTATGGCGAGTATGGCGAGCCGATGTCGCATGGCGATTCCGTGTGCGGGAGGTTCACTCGGTTGAAATCGCTTCGAGCAGATCCATCCGTACGGCACGGCGAGCCGGGAGCCAAGCGGCCATTGCCGTGACGGCAATCGCGGCGGCGAGGTTCGCGGCCACGACGCTCGGCCGGAAGGTCACGCTGATCGGATGCCCGAGGAGCGGTTGGCTCGAAAGCTGAATGAAGAGGGCCGTCACCATGCCGGCCGCTAGGCCGATGACGCTCCCGGCCGCTGCCAGGAGCACGCTTTCGAGCACCACCATCCGGGTCACCTGGCCACGGGTCATGCCGATCGCCCGGAGGAGGCCGAGGGTGCGTTTCTTCTCGAGCACACTCATCGTCACCGTGTTCGCCACGCCGAGGCTGCCCACGACGAAGCCGAGCCCGAGAATCGCCCAGAGTGATCCGACGAGCCCCTGCACGATGCGGTCTACGACCTGCCGCACCTCGCCGAACGATCGCAGGATGAGGCCCTCTTCCGCTGCGATCGCATCGAGCGGTTCGCGCAGCGCCTCACGCTGGCCGTCGGCCGCAGTCACAAGGAGGATGTCGGCCGCCTCCATGCCGAAGAGCGTCCGGCCCGCGTCTCGTCGCACAAGCAGCGACGCGCCACCGCTCGTGTAGTCCACGACGAGTGCCGCCACCTTCACGAGGACCGTCCGGCCAAAGACTTCAACCGGCACCTCGTCTCCCGGCTTGATGCCCGTGCGGCGGGCGAGCACCGTGCCGGCCACGGCCTCACCGCGGGCGAGCGCCTCGCGTACTTCCTCCTCCGTGGCATCAATTGGCTCGAGCGGCAGAGGGCCATGATCAGCGATGTCACGCGCCACGATGACGCAGGCGCCGCCGGCCACGCGGCCTGTCGTCACGCCGACACCCTCGACCGACGCGACCCCCGGAATCGCCAGGAGTTGCTCCTCGACGCCTATGTCCTGCGACTCCGCAGGCTGTGACGCGGCCACCCCCTGGAGTAGCCCCGCGCTGGAGAGCACCCAGTCGGCTTTCATCATCCGGCCATACCAGCCGAGCACATCTTCGACGTTGTCTCGGATCGCGTGGCCGAGACCGATGCCGTTGCTCACCGCCACGACCAGGACACCCGTCGTGAGCGCCGTCCGGACCGGATGACGCAGAATTTGCTCAACGGCAAGCGCTCCCTCGATCTTCAGCTGCGGCGGTACGAGCAAAGCGAGGATCTTGACGACGGGTGGGAGCAACAGCGGCGTCGTCGCAATAAAAGCCATCATGAGGCCGATGCCCCCCGGCACACTCATGCGCGGAGGCAACCATCCCACGACCACGAGCGCCTGGTTAGAAAGCGCAAAGGTTGTGAGCACGATCACCACCGTCACGAACCGCCAGGAGATGCCGGTCGGCGGCGGTGGTGGCGCGGAAGCGACCCCTTCAAGAAGATCGACTCGGCCGGCCTCGCGAGCCGGCCACCACGCCGCTGCCACGGCGACAACGAGGCCCAGGAGCACGGCGGCCGGCAGGATCCACGGAGCGACAGCGGTGGCCGTCTCCGGAGACTGAAGTGCCCGGGCAATCCCTGCGGTGATGGGGCCAGCGGCGGCTCGGCCGACCGCAGCGCCGATGATGCCACCGAGCGCACCGAGGATCGCCGCTTCAACAGAAACAAACCGTCGAATCTGCTGGGCCGTGGCGCCCAGCAGCCGTAAGAGCGAAAGGCCCCGCCTCCGCTCGGAGACGTTCATGAGCATCGCATTGCCGACAATGAAGAAGGCCATCGCCACGGTGAGCCCGGTCACGAAATCGAGGCCGAGGTTGGCGGCATGCAGCACATCCTCCGCGAGGCTCGCGCGGCCTGCCGGGATTTCCGCCATGAGGTTTTCCGGCAGGCGTTCGCCGATCGCCTGCCGCACGGTCGGGCGACTCGCATCGGATTGAAGGACGACCCGAATCCGGTCCACCATGCCGGTTGCCCGGGAGAGTGACGTCAGCCGCTTGATGTCAACGATGACGCCGGCCCCCTCGGCAAACCAGTTCATCGAGCCGGGCTTCACGAGGCCCGTGATCCGCATCCGCTCGATCCGCCGGCGGGCAAAGAAGAGCAATTCATCCCCGACTGAAAGCTTGAGGCCCCGCGCGAGCGTCGCATCAAGCAGGCATTCGTCTTCTTCGCGGCAGGGCTCGCCCACCTCGAGCTCTAAGAGGCCGAGCGTGACGAGCCCGGCGGCGTCCACGCCGACCGCGATCTCCCGGACGCGGTTCTCGCCCACGCGAAGGAGCGTGGGCCGGTAGATGAGCGGCACGGCCGCCCGCACGCCCGGCACATCGGCAATGGGGGGCACTTCATCCGACACGAACCGCCCACCGCCGCGGGCCGTGACATCAACCGTCGGGAACCCATCGATCACCTCGGCGAGCCGGTGATAGCCCGACTGCGAGACACTCGCCGACACCCACGTGGCCACCACGGCCCCGACGGCCACCGCGATGCTCGCCGCCGTGGCGAGGGCGCGGCCTGGACGCAACTGCCACTGCCGCAGAAGGAGAGACCCGAGCCTCATGGCTGCACGGTCCCAGCAACTGCGAGCGACGGATCGCCGACGACGATCTCGGCGATCTTTCCGTCTCTCATTCGGACGATCCGCCCCGCGGCCATCGCCACAGTGGGATCGTGCGTAATGAGGAGAAGCGTCTGGTGTCGTTCGGTGACCAGCTTGCGGAGCAAGTCGAGCACGAGGGCAGAGTTGGCCGAGTCGAGGGCGCCCGTGGGTTCATCGGCCAGGACGATCGCCGGGCGGGTGACAAGCGCCCGCGCGACGGCGCCTCGCTGCTGCTCCCCACCGGAGAGGGCATCGGGGCGATGGGTGGCGCGGTGATCCATGCCCACGGCGGCAAGCGCCTCACGGGCGGCTTCAGCCGAGCGGGCCGCCGGGGCTCCATCGAGGATGAGCGGCAGGGCCACGTTTTCCGCCAGCGAGAGCTCAGGCAGCAGGTTGTAGCGCTGGAACACAAAGCCGATGCGCCGCCGGCGGATCGCGGACAGGGCGTCGTCATCGAGGGCTGCCAGGTCGGTCCCCTCGAGGAACACATGGCCAGCCGTAGGCTTCGTGATGGCGCCGAGCAGGTGCAGGAGCGTGCTCTTGCCCGATCCAGACGCGCCCGTGATGGCGACGAACTCACCCGGCTCCACGGCCATATCGACACCGCGGACCGCCATCACCGTGGCGCCAGCGGCCGACGTGAAGGTCTTCTCGAGCTGCTCGGCACGGATGATTGGCAAGGGACGCTCCGGCGGTGGTTGGTCTCCACGGCTGCGAAGCAATGTACCGGCGACGGCCGATACTGGCCATGTGCGGCCGGCCGGTCACTCGGCTGCGTGCTGCGGCGCGAGGATTTCGAGATCGATCGCCTCAACGGCCTGCTGGCCAGAGAGCGTATCGGTGACCGCCAGCTCGATGCGGTGGCGGCCAGCCGTCGCCCCGGTGGGAATCCGAATCATGTAGCGGGCAAAGTAGTCGTGGCGACGGGCTCGGCAGGTTTCGGCGATCGGCTCGAACGTCCACTCATGCACGGTGGAACCGCCTTCTGATACGAGGCGGAGCCGCGAGTCGATGCAGGTGGTGTGTCCGGCTGCCGACGCTCCGGCAGTGAGGCCATCCAGCTCAAAGTACACAATCACTTCCTGTCCAGGCCGAAAGCGGTCGGCCGCAAAGCGGTCGAGCACGCCCCATGCTGTCTCTTATACACATCTCCGAGCCCACGAGACTAAGGCGAATCTCGTATGCCGTCTTCTGCTTGAAA
>ENA-ORBV01004753-ORBV01004753.1-microbial-mat-metagenome-genome-assembly--contig:-NODE-4753-length-25719-cov-5.184307_pt1 | contig 25719 bp, 26 predicted proteins | sample MGYA00237777_ERZ505514 | MGnify/ENA primary metagenome ERZ505514 (study PRJEB26160, sample SAMN06269048) | microbial mat metagenome | isolation source: Oligotrophic lake microbial mat | place... | reverse complement strand
TATGTTGCGCTAGGTGTTATGACGAAAACACCCCTTGGCATTTCTTGGTGGCAAGCAGTTATTCTGATTTTTACAGCATGCGTATTTGCTTACGGGGGCAATAAGGCATCGCTTATCGCTTTTAGTAAAGCGCCAAACCCGGGCTATAGCTTAGTCTTATCTAAAAGTTACGTATTGTTCACGACACTCGTTGCCGTAACACTTCTTGGCGCAGAACTTTCAGCTCAAAAGGCATTGGCGATTCTCATGATTGTTGGATTTTCAGTACTCATTTTAGTGAATAAAAAAGGTGCGAAGAAAGTTAAAGACGAAAGATGGGTCTTGCTATCTTTCGCAGCTTTCTTTGCATGGGGAATGTTATCACTTGGCTCGAAGTACTTATTTAACAATGGCGTCGATACTGTCGTATTTCTTATTTACCTATACGCGATTGTAACTATTTGCATCGTTTCTTTTGATAAAGTGCGCATCTCAAAATTTAAAGAGATATCTACTCAAATGAAGTTACTTCTAGTTGGCGTCGGCGTGTTCTCTGCTTTGTTTAATTTTGGTCAGTTTCAGGCCATCAAGCTGGCGCCAAATATAGGCTAGGTCAATGCAGTCAATGCGGCTTCAATCTCAATGGTGACAGTTTTTGCCGTAATCTTGTTTAAAGATGAACTGACCGTAAAAAAAGCTATCGGTATTGCTGGTGTCACCATTGGCCTCATGTTGCTACTTGTCTAGGTGTAGTTCCACTATCGCACGGTAGAGCAGCTTAGCACTCTGTTCTTCCCTGATAGCTGCTTCCAACGAGTAATTTCAGTAATTAGGTTGTTCCATTCGAATGTACTTGCGCAGCTAACAAAAGCGTCTAAAATCTGTGGAGTGTTTTTGTTGGCTTTTTATTGTTCGACTACTTGAGGTTGTTGCCAATCGGTGGTGTCTAATCCTGTTATGTCAACGTCAAGCGAGAAGCCAATTGAGCGTATTTCTGGGTCTTCTTCATATTGTTCTGCACGCACGAGTGATTCCCGAACTTGATCCGTAGAAATATTCAGGGTTGGTTCTTGCTTGAATCGATCGGGGTCAGAAAATGTTACATCCTGCCCAACAACATTTAACAATACATCGAGCCCATACTGTGATTCTACATCTGTTGGGAATGAGGTAGCACCCTGCGCCTTACCCCACGCAACGAGAGACCGCACCATGCGCTCGCCAAGTTTATGTCCACGAACAGATTTATCTACCCTCAAAAAGCCGCCGATAAGTCTTTTTGTAGTGGGGTTGAACATCCCTGAGTATTTGCATAACTCTTGTAATGAAAGTTCTATTTCATGCTCTGCGTCTTCAGTCCACGCCAGTGCCTTCACTGGTGCCGATTGTAATTCTTTGGCAAGCATATTTTCTGCTTCGCCATTTTTTTGTACATCACTCATATCAATAATGATACAACAGTATTCTATTGAACCCGCACAGAGCTGCTTCGCTAGAAGGCTCAGAAACCGTCGGCTAGTTGCTTTTACGATAAATGCCCATCCCCAAAACCGGGTCTTGGGGCACGAGAATCGCTTTTTTTTTTGCAAATAAACAGCGTATAATTTAACCATAAGGAGAATTTATGATAAGAAATAATCAAAAGGGTTTTAGTGCAGTAGAAATTTTAATAGTAACTGTAGCTATAGGGCTAATTGGTGCGATGGGATATTTTGTTTATCAGCGTACTCAATCAAATAAAGCTGCGCCAGCAGAAGCAAACACAACGGCAGACCAAACAACTGCGCCACAAACAGATGATGAACAAAAAAGTACCGAGGAGCGAACATACAAAGGCACACGTTACGCATCATCAAAGGGTGCATTTAGTATGGAGTTACTCAACGGCTGGACGGTTGAACAGGATACTACGTATGATTATTTCTTTCAGTATGACACTGAAAAGTTAGAATATGACGCATCCAAAAAACCAGTAATTAAAACCACTGATTCAAGCGGTGCCGGTGGATTTATCCCAGGCATTAAAATATCTGTAAATAAGCACAACGAAGCAATCACAAAGGGTGACTCTTTTGAGCTTGATGATGGCACCACAGGAATTTGCGTGCAAGATGTAACGACACACAAGCAAGACGTCAATGATCTTATGCGCGAAAATGTAGGAAATTTTATTTCCAAAAACTGTTACTTTAAAAAAGGCAGCCTAAAAATGTCAGCATCGTACAGCTACTACGAGAAAGAGCCTATCGATATTAAAGCGATTGAAGCAGCGTTTAAAACAATCCAGTTCGAAAAGTAAGAACAAAAAAGCAGAAGTTCACTTCGAGCACATTCGGAAATGTGGCGGTGGTGAAAACGGTGAAGGCAAATACGCAGAGTATATCAAGGACTTTGCCCAATACGTTACCGACAATATTAAACGGAATTGACACTTCAGCCAGTAGTAATTAGTACACATTAGGGTTGCGCGGGTTTGTCGTCACCGGATTACGCATCTTCGGTGTGTCAAAGTTTTGTTGGATGGTTTCATTAAATTCTATCTTTTCAAATAGCGTATAATAAGGCCGAAACCTTAAGGAGTAGATATGTCTAAAGATCGTGGCCGTAAAGAAGTCAAAAAACCCAAAAAAGCAAAAGTAGTTTAAACACCGATCCAACGCAGTGTAATTAAAGAGAGCCAGCAAAAATTAAAACATAAGTTTGTTGACATTAAAGCAAAAGCATGATAGTATGTAGTTACTGTTAAGAAACAAAAACAGTAGCAAAAATATCAAAAAACAAAAAGGATGGGCAAAAAATAATGAACGAACTAACATACGAGTTTGCTGCAACAATCGATGATCGCATTGCAAAAATCGACAAATTGCTACAAAGCTAATCACAAACTAGCTAATTATTAAACCAGCAAAAGGCCTCTCGCAAGAGAGGTTTTTTGTTTAGTGGTAAAATATACATATGAATAAAAAACTTCTACTTATCGGTGTAATTTTGCTGGCAATTGCCAGTGCAGCTGTATTTTTGGTACTACGGCCAACAAGTCAGCAAGATCAATCAGTCGAACCAAATACAATTGAAACCATGACAAGTACGACAAGCGAAAAATCAAAACCCGCGGCACAAAGTGAAAATACGCCAGGCGAATATATTGATTACAAATCAGGAATTATCGACGAAACAAACGGCACAAAGATTCTATTTTTCCATGCACCGTGGTGTCCACAGTGTCGCGATTTGGAATCTGACATCAAATCCAGTGGCATACCCGACGGTGTCACGATCATAAAAGTCGATTACGACACCAACCAAGCACTCCGCCAAAAATACGGCGTCACACTACAGACCACAGTGGTTTTAGTTGATGACGAAGGCAAGGCAATCAAAAAATTCGTAGCGTATGATGATCCAAGTTTAAGCGCCGTAAAGAAAAATCTGTTGTAATGGTTTTATTTATTTTGTCATTTTTGGCTGGCGCGCTAACAATTTTAGCGCCGTGTATTCTGCCGCTGTTGCCAATTATTATTGGCGGATCTTTAGTCGGTAACGATCAAAAGAAGCAGGACAAACAGTGGTTACGTCCGCTCGTAATCGCGGCGAGCTTAGCAGCGTCGGTGGTTGTTTTTACGTTGCTGCTAAAAGCCAGCACGGCGCTACTAGGACTGCCAACAATGTTCTGGCAAGTTGTGTCGGGCGTGATTGTGCTGGCATTTGGCTTCAGTATGGTGTTCCCAGAGATATGGGAAAAGATGTCGAGTAAATCAGGATTGTACACTAGCAGTAATAGATTGCTTGGTAAAACATTCAAAAAGAACGGACTATTCGGCGCGATGTTAATGGGAATGGCGCTCGGCCCGGTATTTAGTAGCTGTAGTCCGACCTATTCGTTAATTGTGGCGACCGTGTTGCCTGTGTCGTTTTGGGAAGGGCTGATTTATCTGAAGGCTTACGCAATTGGACTCGCCAGCGCGCTTTTGATTGTGTCTTACGTTGGGCAGAGTTTGGTGCAAAAACTTGGCTGGCTCAGCAATCCAAAAGGTTGGTTCAAGCGCAGTATCGGCGCGTTGTTTATTGTTGTCGGTTTGAGCGTTGTGTTTGGGCTAGATAAAAAAACGCAGGCGTATGTACTAGAGCGAGGTTGGTATGACCCAATCAGCAACATTGAAAAAAGCCTACGCGATTAGGGCACCTCTGTTTTTCGTGGTATAATTATCAACATATGGAAGAAGATGAAATCAAGGCGGCTTTAAGCGTTATGGAAAAAGACGCTGGCATGCATACAAAATCAAGCTACGCTGCGAACGCTACGCTTTGGCCAAAAAATTCGATGACATTCACCGAAAAACACTTGGCGTATATCAAGGCGCACCCAACGTTGAACCCAAAGCATTATTTGTCGAATCTGCGACTTAAAATCACAAAACGCTAAATAACGTATTGTGTGAACCCCGAACAAAAGTAATCTTTTGTGCGGAAGAGGAGAAAGCACGGAGATCAAACTAAAAAAGCGCTACTTGTTTGCGCTTTTTTAGTTTGATTGAAGGGAATTTCGACGTGGTAGCGGTGACTGGATTTGAACCAGTGACCTCAGGCTTATGAGTCCTGCGCTCTAACCAACTGAGCTACACCGCCACGATATAATTGTAATAGGTACGTTCGCATTGCGAAATTGGTTACAGCTAGATGTTTTTTGTTGGTTAGTGCTTACTCGCGATTATTATTTTTTTCGCCTTCGGCTTGGCCAACTGAGCTACACCGCCGCGTCAGCGTTAGCTTGCTAACTTACCGCTACGCTTCCTTGCAAATTTTTAAACAGCAACAAGTTGCTTGGTTTAAAAATTTGGACCGCTACACATAATAATTGTAGCTGAGACGGGTGCAACTATAACAGATGTGGGGCATCTTGGCCACTGTTTGTTTGGAGCATAGCACGGACAATATAGTCAACGTGAGCAAACGTTCGTTCGGGCTCTAGCCAAGTTTCGACAGCAAGAGCAGGCGGCGCGTGGCGGAGTATGTAATCTACTTCCTTTGCATTTCCAGGTTGGTGAGCTTGATCGGCCTCTTGTGCCTCGAAATCTGCTAACGAAACTGAACTAGTGTCGCCAAATATCCGAAGATAACGAAGCGAAGCCGGGCAAACAAGAGGCATCACTAGTCCGCCAAATTCTCGCAAGCGTAACAAATCGTAGCGATCAAAAAGCCCATCAATAACCGCCACTGGCGCGTTACTTTTTTCAATTTCGGATAGTTCGATTATCTCGCCGCCAAATTCCGATGCGATGCGACGCGTAACAGTAGTTGCGCCAGCTCTGGGTTTGCCGACAATTGCCAACGTCAGTTGATTGATCCTTGGAGCACTCATAGATATATTTTACAACATATAAACGTAATCGTACAGGTTTACATAACAAGCATTTTGGCTGTATAATAAAATCTCAGTATGCAGGACAAAACCTACAACTGAACCGACACCCCGCAAGAAAAGCGAGGTGTTTTATTTTTTAAGGGGATAAAATGGCGCAAACCAAAATCAATTCTAAAACAAAACAGCAAGACTTAAGTTTTCAAGAGCTTATTAAAACGGCCGCGAGTAGCGCGCCAAAACACATCATCTCGGTCAACCAATTCGACGACAAAGTATTGCTGGCTAATATTTTTGCCCGAGCAGCCGAATTTAAATCGATGCAGCCTAAAGATTATCCAAAACCATTACAAGACAAAATCATTGCTACGATTTTTTATGAACCAAGCACACGCACGCGCTTATCATTCGAAACCGCCGCACAACGTCTGGGCGGTCAAATAATTAGTACCGAAAACGCCGCTCAATTTAGTTCGGCAGCCAAAGGTGAAACTTTAGAAGACAGCATACGAACTATCAACGGCTACGCGGATGCGATCGTGCTTCGGCATCCAGAAATTGGTTCAGCGCAAACAGCCGCCAATATATCACACATACCAATTGTGAACGCAGGTGACGGGGCGGGGGATCATCCAACGCAAGCACTCTTAGATTTATTTACAATCAAAGAAGCCAAAGGCAAAATTGATGGATTAAAAATTGGGCTCGTGGGTGATTTGCTAAACGGCCGCACGGTTCACTCACTGGTTCACTTACTGTCCATGTATAAACCAGAAATTATTTGCATCGCGCCGAAAAAATTGCAGCTGCCAGTAAAATATCAGGATATTTTAAAACAAAACAATATTTCCTATAGTCTGGTTGAAAGTTGGGACGATTGCATCGATGATATCGATGTGTTGTACATGACGCGAATTCAGAAAGAGCGATTTGAATCAGTCGAAGATTATAACGAGCACAAAGACCAGTTTATTTTAAACTCCACGGAGCTCAAAAAAGCTAAAAAAGATCTGGCAATTATGCATCCGCTGCCACGCGTGAACGAAATCGCGATTGATATTGATGACGACCCACGCGCGATTTATTTCGAACAAGCCCGCAACGGTCTGTTTGTGCGAATGGCCTTACTAACGTATATTTTTGAGTAAGGAGAAACTCATGCAACAAACAACACCAATTTATGATCCGAGCAAAACGTTCGACGAAAATTTTGACAAAGGCCCTTTTGGCGTTTTTTCTGAGCAAGTCGTGTATAAAAATGTTGGCGAGCCAACCAACACCTTTTTAGGTTCCAAAGTTTACGAACCATTTGGAATTGCGGCTGGTCCACTGCCAACAAGCAAACATACAACCGGTGCATTTAACTGCGGGTTTGACGTGGTTTGCTATAAAACTCAGCGTAGTGTTAGCGCGCCGTGTAATGCGTTTCCGAATGTTATTCCTGTGTAGAAGTCGATGGCGACGTTACGGTTGAAAAGGCGGCTGCGGGTTTAACGCTGCGCGACGAATTTAACGAAGATCCAAAAAAACTCACCATCACAAATTCGTTTGGTAATCCATCACGCGGACCGGAATTTTGGCAAGACGATGTTAAAAAAGCGCTTAAAAATGTTGGCAAGGGCCAGCTGCTGATAATGAGTGTTTGCGGAACAATTGTTGAGGGTCAGTCGCAAGATGAATACTTTGAAGATTTTGCCAATGCTGCAAAAATGGTCGCCGTTGCTGGTGTAGAAGTTATCGAGCTTAATCTGTCTTGCCCGAATGTCGCAAACGAAGGAATTATTTGCTATACGCCAGCGGCAGTTAGTGCAATCGTAGAAAAAACTCGAGCAAAAATTGGCGACAAAAAGCTGATATTAAAATTTGGTTATTTTACAAAAGACCAACAAGCAACATTAGAAAAAATCCTAGAAGACGTCGCTGGTAAAATTGATGCATTTTCATTGATCAATACAATTCCAGCCGCTGTCCGCAAAAAAGATGGTTCACAAGCTTTGCCAGGCGAAGGCCGTTTGGTTTCAGGTTTGTGTGGCGCCGGCATAAAATGGGCCGGAATTGATATGGTTAAACGCATGAGTGATTTGCGCAAAACCAAAGGATATACGTTTGAGATCATCGGCGTTGGTGGCGTCATGACGCCAGACGACTACAAAGAATATCGCGCAGCTGGCGCAGACTGCGTACAATCCGCAACGGGTGCTATGTGGAACCCAAAACTGGCCCAAGAAATCAAAGCTAGCTTGTAATAAGCTGCGCGGAGCCAGGGCGAGAAATTATTTTTCCGTTTTCGTAAACTTTGTTGCCACGTAGATACACGGCGGTTACTTTGCCGATAACCTTTTGGCCGTCGAACGGGCTCCAACCACATTTGGTTTTAAGCTCACTATTTTTGATTGTGTACTCAGACATGTCGACTTCTACTTTTGTGGTGGCGTCGGTTTTTATATTAAAAATCTTGGCTGGATTGTGGTGCAGGCGATCTAGCAATTGTGTGCGACTCAGTTTGCCTTCGGCTTCTGCGGTTAGCATGAGCGATAGTTGTGTTTCTAAATTCGGCACGCCAAATGGTGGCTCCTTGCTTTGTTTTTCTTCAACAGTGTGCGGGGCGTGATCGGACTCGATAATGTCGATTGCGTCCAGATGATTCCACAAAAAGTCTTGGTCTTTCCTGCTTTTAAGCGAAGGCTTCATCATGGCCCAGGCACCTTTTTGAGCAAAATCTTTGTCGGTCATTAACAAGTGATGGGGCGTGACGCCGCAGGTAATTGGCAGGCCTTTTTCTTTGGCTTTAATGACAAAACTTAGTTCGGCCTCACTTGATACATGGCAAATATGCGTCGGCGCTTTAATTTCTTTCATGGTTTTAAAAACGGTTTCGGATACGTCGTCTTCGGCGTGCAACAAAATTGGCTTGTTGGTTACGGCCGCCCAAGCTTTGTAGATTTCGATTAATCGATTGGCATCAATTATGAAATTTCCGGTTGTGACATTCATGTAGACTTTTAGGCCAGTCACGTAATTGACGACTTTTTCGAACTCATCAAAGTTATCGGCAAGCGTTCCAAAATGTAGTCCTACGTTGCATACGATTTGTTTTTTGGCGCTAGCCATTTTTGCCTCAAGTCGTTCTAGCGTGGTGATTGGCTCGGCATTGTTCGGCATATCCATAATAGTTGTATAGCCGCCAGCTAGCGCAGCGGACGTGCCGGTTAAAAAATCTTCTTTGTATGTTTGGCCGGGATCTCGCAAATGAACATGAGGGTCGATTAAGCCCGGAAGTGTAATTGTTTTCATATACTAGTTATAGCATTAAATGTGTTGTCGATGATACGTTGTGATGAGCAAATTTTGGGAGTAAACTAAAAATAATATGGTTCGAACATGGTAAAAGTATGGCAGTAAAATGGTAAGGGCAAGGGGACGACATTTAAAAGTTTTGACTGGCCGCGCTCATCCGGCGTTGGCAAAAGAAGTCGCAAAACATCTTGGTGTGCCACTCGGCAAAGTCGATCTTGGCAATTTTGCAAACGGCGAAATAAGCTGTAAACTCGGCGACTCGGTCCGCGGCGAAGATGTGTTTATTGTCCAGTCGCACAGCGCAGTGATGGGCGCCGGCTCGGTTAACGATGCCCTAATGGAACAACTGCTGATGATCGACGCCGCCAAGCGCGCATCGGCCCGATCAATTACCGCAGTTTGTCCTTTTTTGGGCTACGCTCGTCAAGATCGAAAAGCCAGCGGCCGCGAACCAATTACAGCGCGTTTAATCGTAGACCTCATTGCAGCTTCTGGTGCCGATAGAATTATCAGCATTGATTTGCACTCTGGCCAGACGCAAGGATTTTTCTCGGGCCCGTTTGACCATTTAATTGCAGCGCCAACTCTACTTAAATATATCCAAAAAAACTTTGGCAAAGATTTAGTGATTGTATCGCCCGACGCCGGCCGCGTAAAAATGTCCGAACGTTATGCTAGTGAGCTTAAAACCGACATGGCGATTATTCATAAGCATCGTTCAGCCACCAAGAAAAATTCGGTCGAGGCCAAATATCTAATCGGCGAAGTCAAAGGCCGAAACTGCTTGATCATGGACGACATGATCGACACAGCTGGCACAATTTGTGCGGCCGCAGATTTGCTAGCAAAAAATGGTGCCAAAAAAATCTACGGCGCCGCAACGCATGGAGTTTTGTCTGATCCAGCACTAAAGCGAATCCAAGATTCTGCGTTCACAAAAGTTGTGGTCACAAACACGCTGCCGTTAGTTGCTGGCAAAAAAGATTCCAAAATTGCCACAGTTACGATCGCACCATTAATTGCCGACGCCATAAATGCAATTTTTGCCTACAGCTCTGTCTCAGCAATCTTTGGCGGCAAAAATCAGTTTTAGGCTAATCCTAGGCTAGTTTTAAGTTAAGATTAGACGTAATGGAAGTTCAGCTAAAAACAGGTACATATATTATTGCCGTTTCTGGCGGCGTGGATTCGGTCGTGCTTTTAGACGTTTTGTCGCGCAATAAAAACCTGCAATTAATCGTGGCGCATTTTGAACATGGCATTCGTGGGGATTCAAATGATGATTTGGAGTTTGTAAAAAACTTGGCAAAAAAATACGATTTAACGTTTGAGTTTGCGCATGGGAACTTGGGAAAGAATGCGAGTGAAGAAACTGCGCGCAATGCTCGCTATAATTTTTTGCGCGCAACTAAAGCCAAGCATGGTGCAGATGCAATAATTTTGGCGCATCACCAAGATGACATTATCGAAACGATGCTCATAAATATTATGCGTGGCACAAATCGCCGAGGCCTAAGTTCGCTCAAAAATACGCACGAGTTTTTGCGACCATTTTTAGAAACACCAAAATCAGAAATCAAAACGTATGCCAAAGAAAAGAATTTGCAGTGGCGCGAAGATTCCACGAACAGTGACCCAAAATATTTACGAAACTGGCTACGCACACATGTGACACCAAAACTGACCGCGGCTCAAAAAGTTCAGTTATTACAAATAAATGCTGATCTTAAAGTGTTAAATTCTGAAGTCGAGGAAATCCTACAAGCAGAGTTCGGCACAAAAGAATCGGAACTTGAAAAATCAGTAGTTATAAATGTGTCGTATGATGTAGCCTGCGAAATCATCGCCGATTGGCTGCGCAACAATAATGTAGCTGGGTTTAATAAGGCTACAATTGGACGAATTGTTATTGGCGCCAAAACGCTGCAGTCCGGCAAAATGATCGATGTAATAAACGGCGTAAAAGTGCTTGTTAGTACAAAATCACTTAAAATTAACCATAACAATTAGTCTGAGCTCTGTTCATCTTGTATAATACCTGCGCATGGATAAAAAACCTTTCAAGAAGAAACCTACAAATGATTATGGAAAGCGCCGCGGATTCAAAAATGTTGGATTTGTAGCGCTCATTATTTTAATCGGTTTGGTGATTTTTGCCGCCACTAACCAGCCAAATCCATTGGCCGAAAAACCTCTGTCAGATGTTGTAAATCGAGCCAACGAAGGCCAAGTTAAAAAGATCAGTATTAAAGGTAATAACCTTGAAGTTACCAAGCAAGGTGAAGATAAACCAAGCGAGAGATCAAGCAAAGAAGCAGGATCGAGCATTTACGAACAGGGGCTTAATAAGAACATCCAAGGTTTGGAAGTTGAAGCTAAGGCAGATTCTGGCAACGACACATTGGTGCAAATCGGCGTTTCACTCATCCCAGTAATTATTATCGCGGGGATTTTATTCTTTATGTTGCGGAGTGCTCAAGGCCAGGGAAACCAAGCTATGAGTTTTGGCAAAAGTCGCGCTCGTTTGTACGGAAACGAAAAAGACAAAGTTATGTTTAAGAATATCGCCGGCACGCAAGAAGCCAAACAAGATCTTGAAGAAGTTGTAGAGTTTTTGAAGTTCCCTAAAAAGTTTGAATCTGTGGGCGCGAAAATTCCAAAAGGCGTGCTTTTGGTCGGTCCTCCCGGTACCGGTAAAACAATGTTGGCGCGAGCTGTTGCCGGCGAGGCAGGCGTGCCGTTCTTTAGTATTTCTGGCTCAGAATTTGTGGAAATGTTTGTGGGCGTCGGTGCTTCACGCGTGCGTGATTTATTCGCCAAGGCTAAAAAGAATGCGCCGTGTATTATTTTTGTCGACGAAATCGACGCTGTTGGACGCCGCCGCGGCTCAGGCATGGGCGGTGGTCACGATGAACGCGAACAAACACTCAACCAGATTTTGGTAGAAATGGATGGATTCGAGCAAGGCCAAAATGTAATTGTTCTGGCCGCTACAAACCGCGCCGACGTATTAGACCCAGCACTGTTGCGACCAGGCCGTTTTGATCGCCGCGTTAATATCAGTCTGCCTGACAGAAAAGACCGCGAAGCAATTTTGAAAGTTCATTTTAAAGACAAGCCAATCACCAAAGGCGTTGATGTGTCAGCTTTGGCTGCTAAAACCGCAGGATCTTCTGGAGCTGATCTTGGAAATATCGTAAACGAATCAGCAATTATTGCAGCTCGTCACGACCGCAAAGAAATCACTCAAACCGATGTAACCTCTGCATTCGAAAAAGTTGCCATTGGCCCAGAGCGAAAAGGCAAGATTATGAGCGAGCACGAAAAAGAACTAACTGCATACCACGAAGCAGGTCACGCAATCGTTGGTCATGTTTTGCCCGACAGCGACATGGTCCACAAGGTTACGATTATTCCGCGCGGCGGTACTGGTGGCGTGACATGGTTTATTCCACCAGAAGACAAAAGTTACCACAGTATTATCGAGTTTAAAGATGTGTTGGCCCGCATGATTGGTGGCCGCATGGCAGAAGAAGTGATTTATGGCAAAGATCGCGTAACAACAGGTGCGGGTTCTGATCTGCCAAAAGCCGCCGAGCTTGCTCGTGACATGATTGTCGAGCAAGGAATGGGAAGCGGAAAATTACGAAACCAAGTTTTCCACGTAGAAGAGGGCATGATGATGGATCGCATGATGCACGAAAAGCAGTATTCTGAAGAAACAGCCAAAGCAATCGACTACGAAGTCGAAGGACTGATCGCCGAAGCTACAGACCGAGCCAGAGTTGTGATCAAAGCAAACCTCGACAAACTAGAAAAACTCAAAGATGCCTTGATAGAAAAAGAAACCGTTGAAGCCGAAGAAGTGCTGGATATCCTCAAAGGCTCAAAAATGCCAAAAGCCGCCAGTTTGTACTAAAAAGTTTCTCTAGTTTTTTGAAAAATCATCTGTAAAACCTACGCCGAAACAGCTATACTTCTAGGTGAATGAAACAAATATTTCGCCGGGCAACATCACGTTTGTCGGTGAGCGGTGCGGCAAGCTTATTAATTGGCGTCACGCTCATCAGTCAAGTCTTGGGTTTTTTGCGCAGCCGTTTAATTGGTACTATATTGCACAAATTGATCCAGGTGCATCAGACGCATTTTTTGCGGCGTTTCAGATTCCTGACTTTTTTTATTTTACGATTTCAGCTGGCGTACTTGGTGTAGCGTTTATTCCGTTTTTGAATGATCGCCTGCAAGCCGGCGACAAAAAAGGTGTGTGGGATTTAACAAACAGCCTACTAAATGTTTTATTGATTGTGATGGCGGCTTTGGGTGTGTTGATTTTTGTTTTTGCGCAGCCAATTATTCACTCGCTTTTTCCGAATATGAGGCCAGAAAATCTTGCCCAAGCGGTAACTATTACGAAATTGATTGCATTTAATCCGCTATTTTTTGCACTGGCAGGAGTTATTACAAGCACGCAGCAGACGTTTGGACGATTTTTCTTTTTTGCGATTTCCCCGCTTGCCTACAACCTGGCAATTATTGCCAGTCTTTTTATATTCAAGGATAGCCTGGGTGTTATTGGACTAGGTGTCGGCGCATTAGCCGGTAGCATTTTGCAGTTGTTGATTGCGCTGGTCGGTATGGTTGGCTTGGGTTACAAATACCGCTGGCACATTGGCTGGAAAAACCCTCGTTTGCGGGGAATGCTCCGGCAGTTACCACCGCGCTCGTTAGATCAAGGAATCGACCAGATCAATAGTATTGTTGAGGTTAACCGCGCTCAAACGTTGGCGGTTGGATCTGTTAGTAACTATAGCTTTGCTTTCACGCTGCACAATGTCCCAGTCATGTTACTCGGAAACGCAATTGCAATTGCAGCGTTTCCCAGGCTTACAGAGCGACTCAGTCAAGGCCGCCCCGATTTGTTTAAGCGAGATTTTTTACGAATTTTGGGTGTCATGATTTGGATTTCACTGCCGGTCGTTGTTATTAGTTATTTTGCGCGTGCCTATTTGGCGCGCATGATTTATGGCGATGTAAAACAAGAAATTGCACTGATTTTTGGCTTTTTGGCGGCAGCCATATTTTTTAGAATTATGTACAGTATTATTTCGCGGTATTTTTATGCGCACAAAGATACTAAAACGCCGTTGTTTGTTTCGATCCTTGCAATTGGTTTAAATATATACTTGGCGTTCACACTTGCAAGCCCAAACGCATATGGCGTTGCAGGCCTGGCTCTGGCACAATCGATTGTCGCCGGCGCCGAGGTTTTTATTTTGGCGGCACTGATTGTTATTCGTGATCGACACTTCTTTTCTGCGCAGTTTATGGAAGTTATGATTCGTATGCTTTCGGCTACTGGTTTTACGATTGTGGTTGCATTTGCGATGATTCGTTTTTTGCCGCTCGAGACGACCGATCGGGGATTTGTGACACTTGCAAGCAAACTCGTGGTTATCAGTGGAGTTGTACTCGGTGTCTATTTAATAGTTTCGCTTATGCTGCGACTTGAAGAGCCAAAACCAGTAATTGATCGCATTAAACGCATTATTCTTAAACCCATAAAAATTCAATAGCTCTATTCTTATCTGTTCACCTCTGTTATAATCGAGCAGAATGAATCAATCTCATATTAGAAACTTCTGCATTATTGCACATATTGATCACGGCAAGTCGACGCTGGCCGATCGTTTGCTGGAATTGACTGGCACGGTCGCAAAACGCGACATGAAAAACCAGCTGTTAGACCGCATGGATTTAGAACGCGAAAAAGGAATTACGATCAAGCTGCAACCAGTTCGAATGGATTACAAGGATCACGAACTTAACTTGATTGATACTCCGGGGCATGTTGATTTTAGCTACGAAGTATCCCGTAGTTTGCAAGCCTGCGAAGGAGCGTTATTGGTTGTTGACGCCAGTCAGGGGATCCAAGCCCAAACGCTGGCCAACGTGTATTTGGCGATGGAGCAAGACCTGACGATTATTCCGATTTTAAACAAAATTGATTTGCCGGCGGCGGATGTCGAACGTGTGAGTGCCGAAGTTGTGTCACTACTTGGCTGCAGCAAAGAAGAAATCTTGCATATTTCTGCTAAAACCGGCCAGGGCGTTGAGGCAGTGTTGGATCGAATCGTTGCAGAAGTTCCACCACCACGAAACGAACCAAATGATGACACCCGGGCGCTAATTTTTGACAGCTACTATGATGATTATCGCGGCGTTATTTTGTACGTAAGAGTTTTTAACGGCGAAATTCCAAAGGCTGCCGAAATTACCATGATGGCTACAAAAACCGACGGCATTGCGCTGGAAGTTGGCGCACTCAAACCAAGCATGAAAGCATTGCCGAGCTTGGCTGAGGGTGAAATCGGCTACATTGTTACCAACCTTAAATCTACGCGTGAAGCAAAAGTTGGTGATACAATCACGCTCGCCAAACAAAGGGCAACAAAACCATTGCCGGGCTACAAAGATGTTCAGCCATTTGTCTACGCTGGATTTTTCCCGGACAGCAACGAAAATTATAATTTGCTAAAAGAAGCGATTGAAAAATTAAGTCTGAGCGATTCAGCGCTTAGGTTTGAACCAGAAAATTCACCAGTCTTGGGCTTTGGTATGCGCGTCGGATTCTTAGGACTTTTGCACATGGATATCGTCAAAGAGCGATTAGAGCGCGAATATAGTATTGGACTTATCATTACAAATCCTTCGACCGATTATCATGTCATGATGACAAATGGCGAGCAAATTGATATTCGTTCGGCCGCAGACTTGCCAGACGTCTCGCAAATTTTAGAAATAAAAGAACCATGGATTGTTGGCGAAATTGTCGTCCCAAAAGATTATGTCGGCCCGGTCATACAATTAATTACTAGCAAACGTGGTGTGCAAAAAAACTTGAGCTACGTCGACGAACTCACGGTGGTAAGTTTTGAAGCACCGCTGGCAAATTTGTTGACAGATTTTTACGATCAACTAAAAAGTGTGACGTCCGGTTACGGCTCGTTTAATTACGAACTGGCTGATTACCGCGCCGAAGATTTAGTTCGCGTTGATTTTTACGTAGCTAGTGAAATCGTAGAAACACTTTCTATCATGGTTCATCGCAGCGAATCAGTAAGTTTGGGTCGCGAAATTGTCGAAAAACTAAAGGATGTCATTCCGCGCCAAAACTTTAAAGTTGCTCTGCAAGCCGCAATTGGCGGCAAGTTCATCGCCCGTGAAGATATTAGCGCTTACCGAAAAGACGTCACCGCAAAATTGTATGGTGGCGATGTCACGCGTCGCAAAAAGTTACTAGAAAAACAAAAAAAGGGTAAAGCCCGCGCCAAAATGTTTGGCAACGTCGAAATCCCAGCCGAAGCCTTTACCGTTATGCTCAAACGCGATTAGTTTTCTGCTAATTGTACAATCAGTTTTTTTGTAGCGATTGCAGATCTTTGATAATTTCGGCGGCGTGATTTTTTGGCGTAACTTTCGGATAGTGTTTTACGATGTTGCCTCGCGGATCGATTATAAACGTCGAGCGGATTATTCCCATGTAGACTTTGCCGTACATGCTGCGTTCGCCCCAGGCGTTGTAAGCTTTGATGGTGTCCATAGACTCGTCGCTGAGCAATGTAAAATTTAGATTGTACTTGTCGGCAAATTTCTTGTGTGATGCAACGGAATCTTTGCTGATTCCGATTACTTCGGCTTTACCGAGCTCGGCAATTACGTCGCGTTCGTCCCGAAACGTGCAGGCTTCGGTTGTGCAACCCGGCGTGTCGTCTTTTGGGTAAAAGTATAAAACCACCCACTTGCCACTGTAGTTTTGCAGCGTCTTTGTTTGACCATTCTGATCTTGCAGACTAAAATCCGGTGCTTTGTTCATACATCCAGTGTAACAAAATAATCACACGAACCTGTACAAAAATGCCGGGCTATTATAAGGTATACAGATGAAAAAGCAGATTATAACGATTGCCGGCCGGCCAGGTAGCGGTAAATCAACAACCGCAAAGCTTGTTGCTGAAAAACTAGGGTTCGAGCATTTCTCGTCGGGCGATTTGTTCCGTCAAATTGCAAAAGAAAGTAACATTGACGTTCTGCAGGCAAATCTAAGTGCTGAGGATAATTATGAGATTGACCACAAAGTTGATGGTCGATTGCAAGAAATTTATAAAACAAAAGATAAATTAGTTATAGATTCTCGAACCGCATGGCACTGGATGCCCAGTTCGTTCAAAGTTTTTTTAGATTTAGATTTAGACGTAGCTGCCGAGCGAATTTTAAAAGCACTCGAAGAGCGAGATGATCATAACGAGGATATTCCACCCAGTCCTAAAGATTATGCACAGACATTACAACAGCGTTTGGATAGTGAAAACAAACGCTACCAGGCTTTGTATGGAATTAACCCAGCTGATATGAGTAATTATGACTTAGTGGTTGATACACAAACTAATAATATCGAACAAGTAGTGAGCCAGGTTCTACTAGAATTTCAAGATTGGCAAAAAACAGATTAGAAAACAAAGTAATTAACACTCTTGAAACGAGTCAAGAATCCACATAAAATCGCAATTAGCACTCTTGACTCGTGAGTGCCAACTTGGTAAAATTAGCACTGTAAAAGGTAAAGTGCTATTTATGCTTACTGAGAGACAAGAAAAATTACTAGCTGCAATTATCGAACAGTACGCCGAAGTCGCCGTGCCGGTCGGTTCTAGTTTGTTGGCGAAAGTTTTTGATGTGTCATCCGCCACTATTCGTAGCGAGATGGCCGAACTCGAAAAACAAGGGTTTATAAAACAACCGCACACCAGCGCTGGCCGTGTGCCGACAGACAAAGGTTACCGACATTTCGTCAATAGTTTGGGCGAAAACACTGGCGAGAGCACTTCGCGCCAAGCCCACGCAATCGAGCGCCAAATTAACGATTCTGGCGAAGCCGAACAAGCAATCAAAAACGCCGTGCAAGCGCTGGCGTCTGCTACTAACAATTTGAGCATTGGCATTTGGGGCGGGCGCGTCTATCAATCTGGATTGTCGTCGCTGTTTAGCCAGCCAGAATTTTTTGGCGGTATCGAAGCTCAAGAAATCGCCCGTTTGGTAGAAAACCTACCAGAACTTATCGATCAGATCTACGAAGACGACAACCGCATTACGGTGTATATCGGCCGCGAAAACCCAATTTTTAAATCTGCTGGCGCCAGTTCAATTATTGGCCGAGTTAAAACAGCCGATGGGCAAAGTTTTGTTGGTGTGGTTGGGCCAACTCGCCAAAACTACGGCCAAGTTGTTGGTTTGGTAGATTACGTGAGCCGGTCATTAGAAAGGGCGCTAAATTAGTATGAGCAAAATGAAAAAACCAGTAGCAGTAGAATTGCAGCAAAAAATTGATGAGTTAACAGATGCGTTGCAGCGCGAACGCGCCGATGCGCAAAATATTCGTCGCCGCCACGACGCGCAATACGCGAGTTTGCAAAGCTCGGTGAAAGCAAATGTTGTACGCGAACTTTTGCCGGCAATTGATAACTTGGAGCGCGCGCTAAAGCACACGCCGCAAGAACTCGAAGGCAACGATTACGTCAAAGGCGTGCAAGGCGTCGTTAAGCAATTCGAAAAAACGCTGAGCGATATTGGTGTCACGCGCATTAAAACTGTCGGTGAAGTTTTTGACCCGAAACTTCACGAAGCAGTTTCAATGGAAGACGAAGGCGGAGAAGTTGAAGTCATTTGCGAGGAACTTCAACCTGGCTACGTTTTAAGCAATGAAGTCGTCCGCCACGCCATGGTTAAAGTAAAAACGGAGGCAAAAAAATGAGTTCACAAGATCCCATAACTGATTCGTACGAAAGACTCGAAAGAGCGCGTGCAGCTGGGTGGCCCGAAGCTTTTGTTGTTGAGCGCCAGAAATTATTAAGTGGATCCTGAAATGTATCTTGCTGAGTTAGCAGTAATAAACGGCGACTTGGATCATTGTGCATATAAGGAAGAAGAGGCGTCACGGCTCGAGCTAGGCATCGATCAAGATGTATGGATGAAAGAAATTTAAGAAAGGAATATAAAATATGGGAAAAATAATTGGAATAGATTTAGGAACAACAAACTCAGCAATGGCGGTAATGCAATCTGGTAAGCCAGAAATTATTGCCAACAGCGAGGGTAATCGCACAACTCCATCAGTTGTAGCGATCAATAAAAACAACGAACGTTTGGTGGGGCAAGTTGCTAATCGCCAGCGTGTTACAAATGCGACCAACACGATTTTTGGTGTCAAACGTTTGATCGGCCGTAAGTTTGGCGACAAAGAAGTGCAAAAAGATTTGCACCTAATGCCGTACGACATTATCAAATCTGGTAATGGCGTCAAAGTAAAAATGGCCGACAAAGAATTTAGTCCAGAAGAAGTTTCGGCAATGATTCTATCAAAACTAAAAGCCGACGCCGAAGCGTTCTTGGGTGAACCAGTTACCGAAGCGGTCATTACCGTGCCAGCCTATTTTGACGATTCGCAGCGCCAAGCAACCAAAGACGCCGGTAAAATTGCCGGTTTGGAAGTAAAACGAATTATTAACGAGCCAACCGCTGCGGCATTAGCCTACGGACTCGACAAGGGCAAGGAAGAAAAAATTGCCGTGTTTGACCTTGGTGGTGGAACATTCGACGTTTCAATCTTGCAACTCGGTGACGGTGTGTTTGAGGTTTTGGCGACAAACGGCGACACGCACTTAGGCGGCGAAGACTTTGATATGAAGATTGTTGACCATCTTGTTGAGGCTTTCAAAAAAGACTCTGGTGTTGATGTAAAATCCGATAAAGCTGCTATGCAACGTCTAAAAGAAGAAGCAGAAAAATCTAAGAAAGAACTTAGTACAACCGAAGTTGCTGATATTAACTTGCCATTCTTGACAGCTGACGCTGAAGGCCCAAAGCACTTTGAATACAAATTGACTCGCGCAAAACTGATCGATCTTGTACAAGACATGATCGACAAAACTGCCGATCCATGCAAAAAAGCTTTGAAAGACGCCAAGCTCGATGCCAAAGATATTAACGAAGTTATCTTAGTTGGTGGAATGACGCGCATGCCAGCCGTGATCGAAAAAGTAAAAAGTATTTTTGGTAAAGATCCAAAACAGGGCGTCAACCCAGACGAAGTTGTAGCTGTGGGCGCTGCTATTCAGGGTGGAGTTTTGCAGGGCGATGTTAAAGATGTGCTTTTGTTAGATGTTACGCCCCTGAGTTTAGGAATCGAAACGCTTGGTGGAGTTTCTACAAAACTTATCGAACGAAATACTACGATCCCTTCAAGCAAATCCGAAACATTTTCGACAGCTGCTGATAATCAACCGCAAGTTGAAATTCACGTGTTGCAAGGCGAGCGCGAAATGGTTGCTGACAACAAATCACTTGGACGCTTCGTGCTGGATGGAATTCCAAGTGCGCCGCGTGGTGTGCCACAAATCGAAGTCACGTTTAATATTGATGCCAACGGAATTTTGAACGTAGCTGCCAAAGACAAAGGCTCAGGCAAAGAACAATCAATTACCATTCAAAACTCCGGAAACCTAGACAAAGCCGAAGTAGAAAAAGCAGCTAAAGACGCCGAAGCTCACGCCGAAGAAGACAAGAAAAAGCGTGAAGTGATCGAAGTGCGAAACCAACTTGACGGTGCGGTATACCAAGCCGAAAAAATGAAGAACGACAACAAAGAAAAGTTGAGTGAAGACGATATTAAAACTTTGGACGAAGCAGTCGAAGCCGCTAAGAAAGTTTTGGCCGACGAAGGCGCCGACAAAGAAAAACTAGAATCCGCAGCAAAAGAACTCACCGACAAAATCATGCCAATCGGCGCGAAAATGTACGAAGAAGCTGCAAAAGAAGACAAATCTGAAGGCGATGAAAAATCGGAAGACAAGAAAGACGAACCAGTCGAAGGCGAAGTCGTAGAAGAAAAAGAAGACAAGAAAGACAATAAGTAACAAGATCTTTAGTAGTTGACCACCAAAAAAAAGGAAAACACAACAATGCCAGAACGAAACTATAAAAAAATAACCGAGCGAGTTGCGCTGGTGGCCGGTGTGCTCCAGCCACTCATGACGGTGCCACAAGTTTGGATGATTTATAGTACGGGCAAGGTTTCTGGTGTTTCGCTCGCCACGTGGGTTGGTTACGCAGTGTTTGGGCTAGCATTTTTGGTCTACGGCTTTGTTCATAAACTACGGCCAATTTGGATGACGCAGATACTGTGGCTTATTTTGCAAGTAGCCGTAGTAGTGGGAATTTTAATCTATGAGTAAGCGCGACTATTACGAATTGTTAGGGATTAGTAAGTCGGCGAGTGCTGATGAAATCAAGAAGGCTTTTCGTAAAAGTGCGGTTGAACATCATCCAGACAAAGGTGGTGACGAAGCCAAGTTTAAAGAAATTAACGAAGCTTACGAAGTTTTAAAAGACCCAAGTAAGCGCCAACGCTACGATCAATTTGGTCATGCTGGTGTTGGCTCGTCTGCGGCCAGCGACGGCATGGGCGGAAACCCATTTGCTGGATTTGGCGGTGGGCAGGGCCAGAACGTTCACTTTGATTTTGGGGATGGCGGACTTGGCGATATTTTTAGTAGTTTTTTTGGCGGCCAACAACCAGGTGGCGGACGAAGTTCACGCCAGCGTCGCGGCCACGACATTCAAACAGAAATTAATCTAAGTTTTGAGCAAGCTATATTTGGTGCCGAAATTGATTTGAACTTAAACATCGAAGACACCTGCAAGCATTGCAAAGGCACAACAGCCGAACCTGGACACGAGTTAAAAACCTGCGATCAATGTAAAGGCTCTGGCCAAGTCGTAAGCGTTACCCGCACAATTTTTGGCGACATTCAACAGGCAAATACCTGCAACAAATGCGAAGGCTCCGGTAAGATTCCAGAAAAAGTTTGCTCTGTTTGCCACGGCAAAGGAGTAAAACTTAGTAAACAAGAAGTGAAGCTGAAAGTTCCGGCAGGAATTGACGACGGCTCAACAATACGACTCCGCGAACGTGGCGAAGCGATAGCGCGCGGTGAAAAAGGCGACTTGTACGTAAACATCCACGTGAAGCCTCACAAAAAATTTATGCGCGAAGGCGATTTAATTCTAAGCGACGAGCATATTCACATGGTTGATGCCGCACTTGGTACCGAAATAGATATTGAAACAGTCGATGGAAACGTAAAAATGAAAATCCCGGCCGGCACTCAAAGCGGCACTGACTTTAAATTATCCGATCACGGCGTGCCACACCTTAGATCAAAAAACCGTGGCGCCCACATCGTTACGATTATTGTTGATATTCCCGAAAAACTCAGCAAAAAACAAAAAGAATTACTCGAAGAATTCAAAAAACACTCTGACCACTCAACCAAAAACTTTTGGCGCTAAAATTCGCTAAAGTTTTACTGGAGATTTTTTGCGGAGTTGTGAAAGTAAAAACACGGCTCCAACAGCACACATTGCAATACTTGCCACAATAATTATTTGCGTAGATTCACCGGTATCGGCTAAAACATCATCAGATGTCTCTACTGTTTCGAACGGAGATATTTCGCTAGTCGATCCATAGCTATAACTATCTGGGTCAGGTGTAATTTCTGCCGCGTAAATTGTTGTCGAAAATAGGCCGATAACCATCGCAATCATGATGCTGATGATACTGAGCTTTATAGATAAATTTTTATGCATATTCACCATTCCTTTATTAATCTGAACAATTATCGGAAGGGTAGCCGTATGGCGGGCCATCGCCAACACGGTCGTTAGTATTTAGACACCCTCCGGATAGTTGGGTTGCTGGTCCTGGGTTAGTGGTCCATAGAACAGTTGCTGTCGCGGTGACGACGCTTGAAGCGTTGAACGATTCTACGTCTTCAAAGGTGTGGGTTGCGTTTGCTTCGCTACTGTCAATAATAAAACTGCCAATATGCACTTTGGCCTGTGAACCGTCGGCTTCTGACCCGTCCTGGCCGTCATTTACATAAAAATCTAATTGATACCCAACAAGATCATCTTCTAAAAGACTATAGCCATCCGGACTATCTTCGACAGAATTTGCAATAAAATCATAAGTAACCGTTAGATCGTCTCCGTCCGCTTCGGCACTAACAATAACCGGTGAGTTAATATAATTGTTGGCTTGCTCGGCTGGATAAGTGAGCAAGAGACTATTAATCGGGTTAGCGCCCAAGTCTTCACTTGCCGAGCCGTCGCCTTCTTCGTCTACTGCAAGATTTATTCCCAAACCGCCGTTGCTATAAATTTTGTTTTTAAGCACCGAAATACTAAACACGTTTGTGTGTTCACTTGAATCATCAGGGTTTACATACTGGAAAATTCGTATTCCATCACTGTCGTTGCCTACGATTGTATTTGGCTCGTTGTCGCCCGCGCCGCCAATTTGATGTGAAAATATCGACTCTCCACATGTCCCCGGATTTTCGTTTATTGAGATTCCCGATGCGCCATTGCCGTAGGTTGCTTCGACCGCACCATCGATATTGCCGCCAATAATGTTCCCCGTGAATGTGCCGTGGGTAATTTGCGCACAGTCACCAGTTCCGTTTTCTGCCACTACTTCGATTCCATTGCTATCGTTTGCCGAGACTACATTACCTTTAATTTCAAACCCACTGGTCGTACCATTACTTTGTCGTATTAATATGCCATTATTGGCGTTACCAAGGGCATTGCCTCGTAGATCAACGCCGATGAAATTATCTTGGGCTTGTGCTGAATTGGCAGATTCAAGCACTAATCCGTCTCCGCCATTACCACTTATAACGTTGTTGGTTACCACGGAATTATCTCTCAGTGAGCTACCTGTAAGGTTTGGTATTGCCGCCGTGCCTGCTGCGTTTGTACCAATGAGGTTGTTCTCGATGACATTTTGACTAACAGAGACCCCGGTCTCTAACCCGGCAATTTCGTTATTCGAAATTGTACTATCGCCTCCACTACCTGCAATTCCTCTACCTGTACCTTCAAGCGCCGCCGCTGTGCCTGCTGCGTTTGTACCAATATAATTACATTCGATGGTTGAGTTGCTTCCGTCGAGCTGAATATTTGCGGATGCGGCGCTATTGATAGTAAGTCCGCGAACAATACTATCTGTGGCATTGATCGTTAGTATATTTGTTACTGCGGTACCATCAATTTCAACAAGAAGAGTATGTGGAATATTGCTGTTTGCGGGCAGGCTTGGCACAAGTGTTCCGCATGAAGCTCCAGTTTGGGTTGTGCCGTCAATGGTTAGCTGTTCATCGATGTACGGAAATTCAGATGCTGGCGTTATGGTATGTAGGCCAGATCCGGCAATATTGAACTCAATCGCATCAGCACCAGCTTGTGCGTTGGCAGCTTCTATCGCCGCACGGAGTGTGCAAGTGTCTTCACTAGTATCACAGCTTACGCTGGCATCAACCGCCGCTTCGTCGCCAGTACTATCAACTGTAAAAGTCGCCGCAGATACTGAACCGGTAAAAATAAATACACAGCCCAAAAGTAGCGAAGTAAATATGCTGCAACTAATTCTTTTTGTATTTATCAAATCTAACTCCAAAACCATCGCATTGCTAACTGGGGTTTATTATAAACGTAAGCACTAAAAACCACAACAGTCGAAAGGAGGCTCGTTAGCGAGAATCTTCCGGCTTGTCTGCCAGCATTCGGTTATCGGCCTCCCGCAGGATTTCTTCTACTGAACCTCCAATCCAAACTGCGCCACCAACGGCTGCTGAAACGTCAGCAAAACGTGGATCCTCCTGGCCAATTTCAATCATGATTTTATGAATGTTTTCTTCGTGGCTTGCCAGACGCCGCTGCGGCGTTAGCTGTCTATTTTTATCTGTGGAAGAAAGATCAACCATAGTTATAAATTCATCGCCGCCGGCTCGTGCAGTATGGTCACCAAAAATTCCATGGATCTTATTAGCAAAGGTTTTTAAAAGCTCGTCGCCAACTGCGTGCCCAAGCCGATCATTCACGGGCTTGAACTGATTAAAGTCAATAAACAGCACTCCAAAGCTTCTTTTTTCGGCTGTGATAATTTTTTCGTCAATTATCTTTTCTATACCCTGCAGATTGAGTAGTCCTGTTAGATTGTCGTGGAATTGTGCCTCGATAAGCTCTTTGCTAATTTGAACATTTTCGCCTGTAAGTTGTTCGTTTTCCCGCATTTTTCGAGCTGCACGATATGCGGTTTTCTGCACTTGATCCTCAAGGCTTGTTGGTTCTGTCAATCCACTGGGCGACGGAACATCAAGAGGTTTCTGGATGTTCATATTTGCTTGTTGTCGCAGGTGACTAATATTTGATTCTTCGCCCATTTTTTATTGTTCGTTTTAATTTTTACTTGTTTTAACTATAATGAATTATAACATGAAAATGCGCCTCAAGCCGTTGAACCAGGATGGCCTCATCCCAATGTTATTGTTCTTTTTTGCCCTGATTATTGCCGCAATTATCTTTGTGTATTTGCGAGTTATAAATGCCGGTTAGCGCTGGCTGATATTTATTTCTCACCCCTGATATGACATACTAAGTATAAGCGTGAATAATAACGAACTACCAATAATTGATTTGCTTAGCGCAATTACAACCAAGCACGATGAATCAAATCGGCTGCTTTACCCAAATCTAAAAATTGCGGTCGATTTGCAAACGCCGTTTGTAGCGCAACGCGAACGCGAACTTGCTGCGCTGCAAACAGGCTCGTTGGTTTGGCTGCATGCGCACTACAAATTAACCCAGGTTTATATCAAAAAAACGGCGCTAGAATACGTCACTGCGCCAGCCGCAAAGAAGAGCAAGCTCGCAATAAAGTTTACACATTTGTCTGCTCAGTTATACGGAAAACCAGACGCGGCGACACTCCATAATTTAATAAAAAGCGAACTCGCCGATTTGCGTGAACTACAAGACAAAGTTCACCCGGCAAACATTCCAGATTGGGAACGGGTGATAGAAGTGTACTCTGCATTATTGACTGACGATGCGCGCATGCCGGAAACCGACCATAGCTTGGCGGCCGCGGCGATGTGCGAACATTTACAAACTCATTATAAAAA
>ENA-ORBV01004752-ORBV01004752.1-microbial-mat-metagenome-genome-assembly--contig:-NODE-4752-length-25719-cov-5.352586_pt1 | contig 25719 bp, 20 predicted proteins | sample MGYA00237777_ERZ505514 | MGnify/ENA primary metagenome ERZ505514 (study PRJEB26160, sample SAMN06269048) | microbial mat metagenome | isolation source: Oligotrophic lake microbial mat | place... | reverse complement strand
GCAGCGTCAGATGTGTATAAGAGACAGTGACAGGGTTGCCATTAACTCCGCCGCGATGACACCTGGCGCACACCTGCGGCCGTTGTCAGTTTGCGGCAACCGCCCCCATCGCATCCCGGATGACGCCGGCTATGGCCACGCAGTCATCCCGCGTCAGCGTCAGAGGCAGTCGCATGTCGCACATGCCCGCCATGACCCGCTTTGCATTGGGCAGCGACTGCGGATCTTCCAGGTATTGCCAGTGCTGCCATACGCTGGTGAACCCTCTGGCCGCCTCAGCACCAAACCACTTGATGAATACCCCACGTTCTGCACAATGCGCCAGAAACTCGACGATGGTTTCGCTGGCAAGACCAACCAACGAAAACTGGATGGAACTGGCAACGTACTGCTCCTTCTCGACACGCGGTGGCACCAAAAGGTGGGGTATCCCGGCCAGCGCGCCAACCATCCAGGCGTGACGCTGATTCCATCGACGACAACGGTCGACCAGCAACGGGCCCAACTGCGGCAGGGCAAGGGCTGCCGGCAGGTTGCCCATGCGCAAACTGAAGTTGGGAACGACGTGCTTCCAGCGCTCGAATGCCGCCGCGTCGGGTCGCGCCCCATGCGCCGTGTAGAACATGTAGCTGCCAGAGTAAAGGATGGCCTGGGCCGCGATATCGGGGTCGTTGGTCACCAGCAAGCCGCCTTCACCGGCGTTGGCGTGCTTGTAGCTCTGCAGGCTGAAGCAGCCCGCCTGACCCCAGGTTCCGGTAGCCCGGCCATTCCAGGCTGCGCCCATGGTGTGCGCACAATCCTCGATCAACGTGATTCCGTGCGCGCGGCAGAGGCTGCCGAGACGGTCCATGTCGCAGATATGACCCCGCATGTGCGACAACAGCAGTGTCTTCGCGCCGCTGCTGCGCGCCTTGCGTTCAAGATCTGCCAAGTCGATCGTGTAGTCGTCGGCGACGTCCACCAGCAACGCACGGGCACCCGCGTGTGTTATCGCCCCCGGCACCGGCGCCAGCGTGAAGCAATTGGACAACACCGTGTCGCCGGCACGCACGCCCGTGCTCTTGAGCGCGACAAACATCGTCGAGCCGCATGAGTTCATTGCCACGCAATAACGCACGGCCAGTTCCTCGGCGAACCGGGCCTCGAGTTGCGACACCGCGTTCGGGCTGCCGTCGGTCTCGCCATAACGATGCAGCTTGCCTGACTGCATCAACGCCAGAGCGGCCTGCACGGCCTCAGGCGGAATCGGCTCCTGCCGGCTCAGATCGATCTGCAGCCTGGACTTTGCATCAACCATCGGCACGCGGCTGGTGACCGCCCAGGTTCCCAAGATCAAAGACTTCCTGCGGAAAATACTTGTGCAGGCGCACGTCGCCAGTACGGGCATGTCCCTCCATGCCTTCGAGTCGGGATATCCGTGCAGCCACTTGTCCCACCGAGCGCGATGCATCGCGCGTCAACCGCTGCCATGTCACGGTCTTGATGAACTTGCCCACGCTCAGACCACCCGAATACCGAGCCGCGCCCCGAGTCGGAAGGATGTGATTGGGTCCGCTGCATTTGTCGCCATAAGCGACCGTCGTCTCCTCGCCCAGGAACAAGGATCCATAGTTGCGCAGCGCGCCCAGCCACCAGTCGAGGTCGTCTGCCATGACCTGAAGGTGTTCGCAGGCATAACGGTCGCTGACCTGCACCGCCTCGTCCCGCGTGTCCACCAGCACCACCTCGGCGTAGTCACGCCAGGCCGCGGTAGCGGCGCTGCACGCGGGCTCGGGCAACGCGGCGATGAACGTCGGCGCGAGGGCCAGCACCTGCTCGCCGAGTTCGCGCGACAAGGTGATCAGCCAGACCGGCGAATCTGGCCCGTGTTCGGCCTGGCCCACCAGATCCGCCGTCACAATGCGCGGGTCAGCTGTCGCATCGGCAATGATGGCCGACTCGGTCGGACCGGCCACGACGTCGATACCGACGCGCCCGAACAACATGCGCTTGGCCTCCGCGACAAATCGGTTGCCCGGACCGACGATGATGTCGGCGGGACTGGCGCCGAACAGGCCAAATGCCAGGGCCGCCACGGCTTGCACCCCGCCGAGCGCCAGCACCCGGTCGGCGCCACACAATTGCATGGCATAAAGAATCGCCGGATGAATGCCGTGCGCGCCCGTGGCTGGCGAAGTGGCCACCACCTGCGCCACATCAGCGACCTTGGCGGTGGCGATACTCATGATGGCACTGGCGGCATGGGCATAACGACCGCCGGGCACATAACAGCCGGCGGTGGCGCAGGGGATCAGCTTCTGGCCGGCGACCAGGCCCGGCAGCAGTTGCGCCTCGAACTCTGCCAATGAATCACGCTGGCGCTGCGCAAAATCGACCACCCGCTGGCGCGCGAACGCGATGTCGTCTTTCACGCCTTGACCGAGCGCACGCTCGGCGGCCGCCATCTGCGCAGCGTCGATGACGATCGGGCCGCGGTATCCATCCAGATCGTGCGCATAACGACGCACCACCTCTTCACCGCCGGACTCGATCTCGGACAACATGCGCCGCACAGTGTCGCCGGTGGCAAGGTCGATCGACTGGACCGGGGGAGACGCCTTCTTCAGATATTCAATCGTCATTGTTCTTTCGCAATCGGTGGGCGCAACTCGGTCAGCAACAGACGGTTAACCCCAGGCGCTAGGTTAAAGTTTTTCCAATCCATGCTATAAGTCCAGATCGTTCAAACAGGTATATCCAGATGCCCAGTACGGCCCCCGACTCGGCTGTCGTCCGCCCCTCGACACCGGCACGGGTCGCACGCGGCGAATCCCTGATGTGGCTGCGGCTGTTCAACCGGTTCGACAAGGGCAGCAGCCTTCAGGCCCGAATCCGGGACATGTTCACCCACGCTGTGCACGAAGGCCTGCTCGAGCCCGGTGCGGCCTTGCCCTCGACGCGGCAACTGGCCCAGGAGCTGGGCGTGTCGCGCCTGACGGTCACCCTGGCGCTGGAGCATCTGTGCGACATCGGGCTGACCGAGACGCGCGCACGCAGCGGCCACTACGTCAGCCGGGACGCCTTGCGCGGGCAGGCGAAAATACCTGCTCGGGAGGCGGGCGAGGTCTCTGGCCGCGCGCCGCAATGGGAGTCGCGGCTCAAGCTGCGCCCGGGCGCGCAGATCAATATCCGCAAGCCGGCGAACTGGCAAGCCTTGCCGTTCCCCTTCATCTACGGGCAGTTCGACGCCAGCCTTTTCCCATTGGCACAGTGGCGCGAATGTGCCATGGAATCCATGCACGTGGGCGCCATCCGCAGCTGGGCGCCAGACCACATCGACCGCGACCACGAACCGCTGATCGATCAGATACAGCAACGGCTGCTGCCGGCGCGGGGCATCTGGGCACGACGCGAGGAAATCCTGGTTACCGCGGGAGCGCAGCAAGCCACCTTCCTGATTGCACAGCTGCTGATCGGACCCCGAACCGTCGTGGGCGTGGAGTATCCGGGCTATCCGGATGCGCGCAACAATTTCCTGCTGCGCACGGCGCAGGTACGTCCACTGCCGGTCGATGAAGAAGGCGTCATCGTGGGCAAGGCGCTGGCGCGTTGCCGTTATGTCTACGTCACGCCCAGCCACCAGTGCCCGACCACGGTGACCATGTCGCTGGCACGCCGCCAGCGCCTGCTGGAATACGCCGATCGCCATGACGTCGTCGTGATCGAGGACGATCACGAAAGCGAGCTGAATTTCTCGAGCCAGCCGACAGCCGCGCTCAAGAGCCTGGACAACTGCGGACGCGTGATCTACATCGGCAGCTTGTCCAAGACGCTGGCCCACGGTCTGCGCATCGGTTACCTGGTTGCACCCGCACCGCTGGTCGCCGAGTTTCGGGCATTGCGCCGGCTGATGTTGCGCCATCCAGCGACGAACAACGAACACACTGCTGCACTGTTCATCGGCCACGGCTTCCACGAGACCTTCATGCGTCGGCTCAACATCGCCTACCGTGAACGAGCCCAAGTGTTGCAGCAGTCGCTTGACACCTACTTGCCGCAGGCACAGTACCGGCACGCGCTGGGCGGCTCCGCGTTGTGGGTCGCGCTGCCAGCGGGCAACGACACGCGGGAACTCGCGCAGCGCGCACTCGAACGCGGCATTGTCATCGAGCCAGGCGCGGTGTTCTTCGGTACCGCACGAGCGCCGGCCCATCACATGCGGCTGGGTTATTCGTCGATAGCCTCCGATCGGATCGCCAAGGGTGTGTCTGAACTGGCCGAACTGGTGCGACCCGCCCGTTGACTCGCATGCACGGTTGCATGTCGACGTGCCGGGCATCCTGCACACGCCTCAGGCGCTGAACTCGCGCAGCACGCGGCCACTGTTGATGGCGGTGCGCTTTCCATCGCGCATCGCAAACTGGCCATTGACCATTACATGGGCGATGCCGCCCGGATATTCGCGTGGCGTGCGCACCGTGAACCGGCTCTCGATCTGCGCCGCGTCGAACACCGTCACGTCGGCCCAGTTGCCCACCCGAAGGCTGCCTCGATCGCGCACGCCCAGGCGCGACGCCGGCAGTGCCGTGATACGGCGGATCGCCTCGCACAACGGCAATACCTGGCGGTCACGCACATAGTGCGACAGGAAACGCGCCGCCCATCCATAGCCGCTGAGCGAAAACAACTGGTCCCCCAGGGCGCCATCCGGCGCCAGCGCCGCGGTGTCGGAGATCACCGCGCATGCATCCTCCTTCATGAACATCTCGACCTGATCCTCGGAAAAGCTGTGTGTCGCCCACATCAGGCGCGGCGCGTCATCCCCTTCCTCGATCAGCATGTCCATCAGCGCGTCATACGGATCGACGTCCCGCATGCGGCCGATCTCGGCAAAGTCCATGCCGATGAGGCCGCGATTGGCACGTGCATTGAGCAACACGATCTCCTTCCACTGACGCGCCTTGACGATCAGCAGCATCGGCGCCGGGTTGTCCTTGACCTTTTGCCGCACCAGCGGATCCTTCAGTCGCTCGAGCGTGGCCCGGGTACCACCCTCCCGCACCCACTTGGGCAGTATCGATATCACACCGGTGTTGTTCCAGTCGTGCGGAATCACGTCGAAGGCGACATCGACACCATGCTTGCGCGCCAACTCGATCATCTCGAGCGTGTGTTCGCCCGCATACGAAGGGGCGCCGAACTTGGTCTGAATGTGCGAGATCTGCAGCCGCGCGCCGGACTGCCGCGCCGCCGACAAGGCCTCGGCGAAACCCAGATCGTAGTGGCGGTCGCGGTTGCGCACATGCGAGGAATACAGACGGTTGCGCGCGCCAGCGGCCTCACACAAGGGCACCAGCTGCTCGGGCGCAGCCAGGATGCCAGGCCAGTACTCCAACCCCGTGGAGAACCCGGCGGCACCATCATCGATGGCCTCCTCGACCAGCCGCTTCATATTGGCGATGTCCTCGATATCGCCGGCATGCAATGCGTCGCCGAGGACTGCCTTGTGCACCGTGCCATGACCGACGAAAGCCGCGACATTGACGCCCAGTGCGCCCTGCTCCAGCACATCGAGGTATTCGCCGAAGCTGCGCCACTGTCGGCCATGCGCTGCATCTGCGCCGAACCCGGCCGACAACTCCACCTGCCCGCCACGCTCGCGCAGCGGCGCACAACTGATTCCGCACTGGCCGATAACCTCGGTCGTAACGCCTTGGTGTACCTGACTTTGGGCCCGGCCATCGACCACGAGCGTGAAGTCGGAATGGGTGTGCAGGTCGATGAATCCAGGTGCCACGACCAGGCCCTTGACATCGACCACCTGCCGGGTCTCGGCTGAGGCGAGATCACCGATGGCATCGATCTTGCCATCGCGTACACCGATGTCCTGGACCACGGCCGCCCCGCCCAGACCGTCGTACACCGTACCGGAAAGAAAAACCGTATCGAACACAAGACTCTCCTTCATGCATACAAAGTTGCCACACGATCGCCTTGACAGCAGGCGCGATGCGCCGAACCTTCAGCGGGACGGCCCGTACACCAAATTGGGCAGGAACAACGTAGCCTCAGGCCACACGATCAGGAACAAGAGGCCGACGATGTAAGCAAGGATGAATGGCAACACCGCGATCGAGACCCGCTCGATGCTGATGCCAGCGATACGAGCAGCCACGTTCAGGTTGCCCCCGACTGGTGGAGTGAGGAAACCGATCTCGCAGGTCATCACCGTGAAGATGCCGAACAATACCGGATCGACACCCAACTCCTTGACCAACGGCAGAAACACCGCGGTAAACAGAATGATCTGTGCCAGCGACTCCATGAAGGTGCCGATGAAGATGTAGAACAAGCCGATCAGCATCAGCACCAGGATACGGTTGTCGGTGAGGCCCGTCACCAGCCCCTGCACCGCAGTGGGCACGTCGTAATACGCCGTCAGCTGGCCGAACGCTTGCGCCGGCGCGAGAAGCACGAGCAGGCCGGCCATCAGAGCGGTGAAACGCAACGCCTCGATGATTTTCTGCAGGTTCAGTTCACGGTAGATGAAGAAACCGACAAACAGCGAGTAAAAGACCGCCACTGCAGCCGCCTCGGTCGGCGTGAACGCGCCGCCGTAGATGCCGCCCAGGATCAGCACCGGCGCGCCCAGCGCCCATTTGCCAGCCCAGAAGATGCGCAGACACTGGCGAAACACGAATCGGTTGCCGCTGGACTTGCCGCCGTAGCCGTAGCGTCGGGAGATCAGGTAGCTGGTCAGCAAAAGCAGTGCCGTGATGAAGAAGCCAGGCACGAAGCCAGCCAGGAAAAGGCGCGGTATGGAAGTCTCCGACACCAGGCCGTAGATGATCATCAGGTTGCTGGGCGGGATCATGCTGCCCAGCGCACCGGCGGAGGCGGATACGGCGGCGGCAAAACTCGCTGAATAACCATCGCGCCGCATGGCCGGAATCATCACGCTGCCGATCGCGGCGGTTGTAGCCGGCCCGGAACCGGACAAGGCGGCAAACAACATGCAGGCTAGCACCGTCACCATGCCCAGGCTGCCGCGGTAGTTGCCGACAAACGACTTGGCAACATCGATCATGCGGGTCGCCATACCACCAACTTCCATCAGGCGACCGGCCAGGATGAACAGCGGAATCGTCAGCAGCGGGAACGGCTGCAGCGCGGTGAATCCAGACTGCGCGAGCAGCGTGTACGGTATGTCGATCAGGAACAGCGCCAGCGCGGTCGTAATGCCGATACCCGCGATCAGCGGAACACCAAACACCGTGAGCACGGTGAACACCAGGCAGATCAGAGCCAGATCACTCATTTCAGCTTTCAGGGTGTCTGGTACTCGGCTGAAACACCGGGCAGTTCCTTGCAGCCCTCGGCGTACCAGCGCACGTAGATCTGGATTAGGCGAAAGGTCATCAGCACGAAACCGATGAGCACGATCGACTCCGGCCACACCATGTCGATGCCCAACGAAGGGGATGTCGACGTGCGTTTCCACAGGACCCCGAGGTATTCGATGCTGACCCGGATCATGAACAGGTTGAACACCAGCCAGATCAGGTCGGCCAGCACCACCAGCGGCAGTGCGATTTTCCTGGGAAGCGCGACGACACCTGCCATGATGCGGACGTGGAATCGTTCCCGAACTGCCAGGGCGGCGCCCATGTAGACCGCCCACACCATCGCAAAACCGGACAGTTCTTCGGTCCAGGTCAGGGCGCTATTGAACCCGTACCGAAGGATCACCTGCAGGAACACGAAGCAGGCGACCGCTGCAAGACAGACACAGGCGATGATGGCCTCAAAGTGGCGATCGAGGAATCGCAGAGCGTGGGTCACGTCGCCGTCCGGTCGTGCTGGTGCGGGTCGCCGCTGCCGGTTATTTGGCCGCAGCCTGGATCAGATTCACCAGCTCGGAGAACTTCGGACCGCCTTCGGCTGCAAACTCCTTCTGCACCTTCTGCGCCGCTGCTATGAACGGGCCCCGGGCCGGAGTGGTCATAACCATGCCACCCTGCTCTACCAGCCACTTGCGGATGTCAGCGGTTTCCTTGGTTTGTATCTCGGTATGGTAAGCACCGGCCTCAACCGCGGCTTTTCGGATCGCGGCCGCTTGCGCTGGACTGAATTTCTTCATCATCCGCTCGCTGGCAAACAGGGGCGCGACGCCGGCAAAGTGGTCCAGCACCACCAGGTGTTTGGAGAACTCGTAGAACTTCATCTCCTTGATCACGTTGGTTCCGTTGTCGGCGCCATCGATGGTTTTGGTCTGCAAGGCTGTCGGCGTTTCCGACCAGGCCAACGGAACCGGCTCGGCGCCAAATGCCTGGAACGTTGCGATCATCACCTTGTTCTTGGGCACACGCAGCTTGAGCCCTTTCATGTCGGCCATGCTATTGATAGGCTGGCGTGAGTTGAACAGGTCGCGATAACTCGGAGCTCCGAATGTCAGCAGGTGCACACCGGTATCGGCCAAGATCTGCTTGCGGATGGTTTCACCTACTGGTCCGGTCGTCACTTTGGTCACATGGGCTTCACTCTGGAATACGTACGGCAGCACGAACACATCCATCAACGGCCAATGCGGCGACACATTGTTCTGGCTGATGAAGTAGGCATCGACAGTGCCCAGCTGCATCGCCTTGAAGGCATCGTCTTCCGTGCCGATCTGGCCACAGCAGCGCAGCTTCACATCCACCGCGTTGTTGGTGTACTTCTCGGCAAGCTCCTTGAACTTCTTGGCTGCCACGGAGTACGAGGAATCCGCCGGCGTCGACCATCCGATATTCATCACGATTTTGTCGGCAGCCACGGCACCGGCACTCACTGCCAGAGTCATGGCGCATGCTGTCAGCCGGAGGAAGGAAATCTGCTTCATCGGTTTTCTCCTGTGCGTACCGAGCGCCCCGGGTTTCGGCTCCGGGGAGACACGGCTGGACGCGTTGTATTGACGAACCGCCGGCTTGCGCCGGGCCATACCAAACCATGCCCAGCCACGTGGCCTGCGCGCCAAGCGCTACCGGGACCTGCGCCACGTGATGGCCATGAACACGAGATTAAGGTTGCAGCCAGACTGCCAGTAAGTCCAGATTCACAGATTCGATATAGCCAGTTTGCGGTCTGCCCGAGCGCCCGAGGGTTATCCCTTAACGCGGCCGGCGCACGTCAGGCATGTGGTGCGTGAAGCTCTCGCGATGATGCGCGAGAGCAGACGAAAGTGACCAATGCAGACACCTGTCGGGCACCAGCACCAGCACCGGCACCGCGTCATTGCAGCCAGACATGGCCCTCGCGGGCTCACGGTTTGCCGCGGTACCAATCCCGGCTCACGAACGGCACATCGACATCGACCACCTCGCCCACGCGCGGCGTGACCAGCTGCACCCCATTGCCGCGTGCCGCCGCGAGCGCGCGCAGGATCGGCTCGCCCCAGGCGTGGTACGACAGGTTGAAGGTGGCCCAGTGCACCGGCAACAAGGTCTTCGCACCCAGGTCGAGGTGGGCCTGTACCGCGGACTCCGGGTCCATGTGGATATCGAGCCAGCTGTTGCCGTAGGCGCCGATCTTCATCAAGGCAAAATCCGGTGCGCCCAGCCGCTCGCGGATCTGCTTGAAGTGCGGGCCGTACCCGGTATCGCCGCTGTAATAGGCCGAATACCCGGCGCCGCGAATCATCCAGGAAGACCACAACGTGGAGTTGTCCATGCTCTTGCGGCCGGAATAATGGCGCGCCGGCGTGGCGTGGATCTCGACGCCCTTGAAGCGGGTGTGCTCCCACCAGTCCATCTCGTGGATCTGCGCCAGCGGCACGCTCCAGCGCTCCAGATGCGCGCCGATGCCCAAGGCAACAAAGAAGTGCGTGCCGCCGCGCGCCAGCTGCAAGATGGTGTCGCGGTCCAGGTGGTCATAGTGGTCGTGCGAGATCACGACCGCGTCGATGCCGTCCAGGCGCGCCAGTTCGATCGGCGGCGGATGCATGCGCTGCGGGCCGACAAACTGGAACGGCGAGGCGCGTTGTGACAATACCGGGTCAGTCAGGATGCGAACGCCGTCAATCTCGATCAGTACGGTCGAGTGGCCGAACCAGATCGCGCGCATGCCGGCCAGCGGCGGCAGCTTCAGGCTGCCCGGCACCAGCGGCAGGACGGGAATGCCGAAGCCGGGCTCGCGCTGCTGGCCACCCATGTAATCGCGCAGGTTCTGCACCAGCGCCAAGTCGGCCTGGTACGGCGGCGTGTTCTCGAACCGGCCACCGACATAGTGCGCAGACTGGCGCATGCGCGCAAGTCGGTCGCCGTCCATCGGGCCGCCGAAGGTCGGCAGGCTCAGCACCAGCACCGCGGCCAGGCCAAAGAATGCCAGCACGACAAAGACAACCAGCAAAACCTTGGAACGACGTGACATGGCGGGCACTCCCGAAAGCGATTCTGCATCACCGACAGCCCTGTACCGCGCGGGGACTTGTCATGGAACTGTCACCTGATTGACCGATGCTCGGAAGGTCGCCACCAACCTATTGCCTTATTTCCATGCACTCTGATTCCCCGACCCCCCGCGCCCTCTTCAACGACGAGGACTCCAACCGGTCCGCCAACCCGCACTTCGACGCCATCGTGCAACAACGACTCAGCCGCCGATCGCTGCTGCGCGGGGGTGCCGGCGCAGCGGCCAGCGTCGCCCTGGGTAGCCTGGCCCTGACTGGCTGCGCCACGACCGGTGCGGGCGCCGATGCCGCCGCGCAAAACCCGATCACCCGCCTGGGGTTCACGCCCGTGGCCCGAAGCCTTGCCGATACGGTGCAAGTACCGGCGGGATACCGCGCCCAGGTGCTGTATGCGCTGGGCGACCCGATCCTGCCTGGCGCTGCGGTGTTCCGCAACGACGGCACCGACACCGATTTCGACAAACGGGCAGGTGACCACCACGACGGCATGGAGTGGTTCAGCCTGGACGCCATGGGCAAGCCATCCACCAGTTACGTCAGCCGCGGCCTGATCGCGATGAACCACGAGGCCACGACGGACGAAAAACTGTCGTCCTTCTTCCTGCATGCCGACGGCGGCGGATCGACCTTGCCACGCAAGGCGGCCGAAGTGGACAAGGAGTTGATGATCCACGGCCTGTCGGTGGTCGAGGTCGAGTCCGGCTCCGGCAACTGGTCGGCCAAGAAGGATTCCGCCTTCAACCGCCGCGTCACGACGATGACGCCGGCCGAGATCCACGGCCCGGCGCGCGGCAGCGCCCATCTGGTGACCCGCTACAGCGCGGACGGCACGCGCACCCGCGGCACGCTGAACAACTGCGGCACCGGCAAGACGCCTTGGGGCACCTTTGTCTCCGGCGAAGAAAACTGGTTCGGTTATTTCCACCGCGACGCCAAGGACGACGAGCGCCGCGGCAAGAAGGACCCGGCCATCGTTGCGCTGGAGCGATATGGCCGCAGGGCCGGTGTCGCCAGCCGCCATGGCTGGGAAACCGCCGGGCCGCAGGACATGTACCTGCGCTGGAACAACGGTGCCACTGCCGCATCGGCGCGCGAGGACTACCGCAACGAGATGAACGGCTTCGGTTACATCGTCGAACTCGATCCGTACGATGGCGCGCAGGCGCTGCGCAAGCGCACCGCGCTGGGCCGCATGGGCCACGAGAACGCGACCTTCGCCCGCCCGGTGGCCGGCCAGCCGGTGGTGGCCTACATGGGCGACGATTCGCGCGGCGAATACATCTACAAGTTCGTCTCCAGCGCGCGCTGGGAAACCCGCGACGCGCAGCCCGCCAACCGTCTCGCAGCCGGCGACAAGTACCTGAACCAGGGCACCTTGTTCGTGGCCAAGTTCAAGGACGACGGCACTGGCGAGTGGCTGGCGTTGTCGATGGCCAATCCGATCGTGGCCGCCAACCCCGATTTCGAGTTCAAGTCCGACGCCGACGTTGCCATCTTCACCCGACTGGCCGCCGACGCGGTCGGCGCAACCCGGATGGACCGGCCGGAATGGGGCGGTGTCAACCCGCGCAACGGCGAGGTCTATTTCACGCTGACCAACAACGGCAACCGCACCCTCGACGGCGCGATGGCTGCCGACGCCGCCAATCCGCGCGTGTATTCGGACATGAAAGGCAGCAGGAAGAACAACGGCAACGTCAACGGCCACATCCTGCGCATGGCCGAAGCCCGCGCGCACGACACAGCGTTTCGCTGGGACATCTACCTGTTCGCGTCCGAAGCGGGTGCCGACAAGGGCAGCATCAACCTGTCCAACCTGGACGACTCGAACGATCTGTCCTCGCCCGACGGCCTGGTGTTCAGCCCGTCCACCGGCATCTGCTGGATCCAGACCGACGACGGCGCCTACACCGACGTGACCAACTGCATGATGATGGCGGCCATTCCCGGACAGGTCGGCGACGGCGGCAAAAAATCGCTGGTCTACCGGCGCCCGGACGGCAGCGACAAACGTGTCGACACCTACGCCGGCAAAGCGCAGACCGAAGCCACGTTCAAGCGTTTCCTGGTCGGCCCCCGGGGTGCGGAGATCACCGGCTGGTGCGAAAGCCCGGACGGCCGCGCGATGTTCGTCAACATCCAGCACCCGGGCGAAAACACGAAGATGGCCGACGTCAAAGACCCGGCGAAATACGAAAGCCAATGGCCCGCCAATGCCGGTTACGGCGCTGGCAAGCGGCCGCGCTCGGCGACCATCGTCGTCACCAAGATCGACGGTGGACGGATCGGCAGCTGAGCATCATCATCGGAAGTGTTCGGCGGGTCGGGCAGACCCGGCCCGCCGGCACGCATCAGTTCCTTTCGCGGCAGCTCCAACGGAGCCCGCGCCGCGGATCAGGACATCAGGCCCAGGCCGACGCGGGAGATGCGCCCATCCTGCAATTCCCGCACGACGAACGTCGCCGGCCCCAGCACCACGGTGTCGCCTGCAACCGGCGGTCCGCGCAGTTGTTTCGCCATCCAGTGGCCCAACTCCAGCTCTGCATCGGCCGAATCGTCAGGCGCCGGCAGGCCGTAAAAGTCGCAGACGGCACTGATCGGCGTGCCCGGTGCCAACTCGAAATCGCGAAAGACCGCACGATGCCCCGGCTCGTCACTCGACTCCGGCATGGCCACGCCCAGCCTGTGCGCCATCCAGCCGATGGTCGAGCCCTGCAGCAACAGCGAAGTGACAACGACCAGGAAGGCGATGTTGAACAACTCGGGGGCCTGTGGCGTGCCCGCCATCAGCGGGAACAGGGCCAGCACGATGGGCACCGCGCCGCGCAGGCCGACCCAGGCGATGTACCAGGTCTCCCGGCGCGAGAACCGGAACGGCCACAGGCACAACCAGACCGCGGCCGGGCGTGCCACCAGGATCAGCGTTGCGGCCACTGCCAGCCCCGGTACGGTGTAGTCCAGCAGCGTCGAGGGCGTGACCAGCAGGCCCAGCAACAGGAACATGCCGGCCTGGGCCAACCAGGCATACCCGTCCATCACCACCAGCAGCGGCGCCACCGCGCTGGCGGCACGATTGGCAAGGATCAGGCCGAACAGGTAGACCGCCAGGAAACCGGAGCCTCCCAGCAGCCCGGCCAACGCGAAGATTGACAGGCCGCCAGCGCCCACCAGCAACGCCAGCACGCCCCCACCGGCGTCGCGTGACACCAGGCGCGGCAGCAGCAGCGCCATCGCAAGACCACCCGCCACGCCAACCAGCGCGCCCCAGCCGAACTGCTGCAGAAACGACCAGGCCACGGTGGCCCACGGCGAGCCCTGCGAGGCCTGCGCGCCGATGACCGCGATGCATGCCAGCGTCAGGTAGACCGCCATCGGATCGTTGACGCCGGATTCGATCTCCAGCGTTGCGGCGACCCGTTCGTTGAGCGTCACACCCGAACGCGTCAGCAACGCAAACACCGCCGCTGCATCGGTCGAGCCGACGATGGCACCGAGCAGGAACGCGGTCGGCCAATCGAGTCCGACAAACAACACGCCAGCCACGGCCGTGATCGCCGCGCAGACCACGACGCCCACCGACGCCAGCAACGAGGCAGGCCGCAGGCCGGTGCGAAAGGTCGCAAAGGCGGTGCGCAGGCCGCCGTCGAGCAGAATCACAGCCAGCGCCAGGTTGCCGACCCAGAAACTCAGCTGGTAGTCGTCGAACCGGAAACCACCCGGGCCATCCTCGCCGGCGAGCACGCCCGCGAGCAGGAACACCAGCAGGAACGAGAAACCGATGCGGGCCGAGAACAGCCCCACCAGCACGCTGGCGAACACCATGCCGGAGACGGCAAGCAGGGGCAGGTTGACGAAATCCATCGGGAAAGTATCCCAGACACCAGTGAATTCCGGCTTGCAACAACTTGAATGACAGAGCGCTGGCGGGGAACTACGATGCCAACGCGGGCAGGAAAACAATCGGTGCCTTGTTCCAGCACTTGTCACGATGAAGATCCGCTCCATCCACGCTTTCCCGATCCGCAGCGACCTGGTCGGCGGCCCGGCCACGACACCGGCGCGCCGCCCGGCATGGACCGAACACGCCGAAGTCGCCAGCCCGATGGCGCACTTCCCGCGCTTCAAGCGCCTGCGCGCGAGTTGGCGTCCGCACTGGCCCTCGGTCGCCTGCCTGGTGACGGCCGACGACGGCAGCTGGGGCCTGGGCATGACGCGGTATGGCTCCCCGGTGATCGGCATCATCAATGAACACCTGGCGCCATTGCTGGTGGGTGAGGACGGTACCGACACCGAGCACCTGTGGAACCTGATGCAGGGCATGACATCGCCTTACGCCGGCGGCCTGTCGTGTTATGCGATCAGTGCGATCGACCTGGCGTTGTGGGATCTCAAGGGCAAGTTGTTGTCGCAGCCGGTCTATGAACTGCTTGGCGGCGCAGCGCGCGACCATGTCGATTGTTATGCCACCGGCAACGACACCGACTGGATCGTCGAATTGGAATTCCAGGCCACCAAGGTGGCCTGCCCGTTCGGCCCCGCCGATGGTGCGCGCGGCCTGGACGCCAACCAGGCATTCATCGAAACCACGCGCCAACGGGTCGGGCCCGAGCGCGACCTGATGGTCGACTGCTGGATGGCCTTCGACCTCGACTATGCGGTGAGTTTTGCGCAGCGCATGCTGGCGTGCCGCCTGCGCTGGATCGAAGACTGCCTGATGCCAGACGATCTGGACGGCGTGCACGCATTGCGCGCGCGGCTGCCCGACCATGGCCTGGCCGGCGGCGAGCACTGGTACACGCCAGCGCCGTTTGCCAGCGCCGCGCTCGCGCGCAGCCTGGACGTGTTCCAGCCCGACATCGGCTGGGCCCGCGGCCTGACCGGCTGCCCGAAGATCGCCCGCATCGCGCAGGCCGCGGACATTGAGGTGATGTTGCATGCGGGCATGAATACCGCCTATGGCCAGCACTTCTCGCTGGCGGTGCCCAATGCGACGATGGGCGAATATTTCCTCGGGTCGGCGCCCGGCGTGCCACTGGAAGAGTTGCGCCTGACACCGGGGACTGCGGTGCCGCGGGGCGGAACAGTCACCCCATCGAACGAGCCGGGCTTCGGATTGGGCTTGACGCTGGATGCGGTACACGCGCTGGCCTTGTGATGTGCGTCTCCGGGCTGTTGCCCCCGCGAATCGCCGCTTCTGGGCCAGAGGCGATTGGGGCGCTGTCGAAAAGTGCACGCGGTTTGAAATGGTGAGCCAGTGCGTTGACTCACGTCGTTCGGTGCCCTTCGATATACGCCCAATCCGGCTCGCCTCCCAGACCTGGCGCATCGGGCAGCCGTGCCATGCCCTGCGCATCGACCCGCAGGTATTCACGCAGCCCGAATTGGTAGGGCGCCTGCGGCACCAGCACCTCGATCATCTCGACGTCGGTGGCACCGCATAGCAGTTGCAGGTTGGCTAGATTCATCAGCGCGCTGGCGCCATGGTGCGAGACGACCGGCACGCCGCGTTGCCGGCATATCTCGATGGTCTTGAGGCAGCCGGTGATGCCGCCTTTCCAGTACACGTCGCACAACACGGCGGCGTAGGCGCGGGCGTCCAGTGCGTTGGAAACCGCCATGTGCAGACCCGGCAGGGTTTCTCCGCCGATGACGGGAATGGTCAAGGCCTCGCGCAGCGCGCGGTAGGCGGCCCAATCCTGCTGCGGCAACGGCTCCTCGTACCAGTGGTAATCCAGCTCCTGCAACACCCGACCCACCGCAAGGGCCTCGGCCGGCGCATACCGCTTGGCGGCATCGAGCATCAGGCGCACCGATGGGCCTGCAGCCTCGCGCAGGGCCCGGGCCAGCACGATATCGCGCTGCGCGTCATAGAACGGGTGCACCTTGTAGGCGGCGAATCCCAGCGCCAGCGCCGCCTGCAGGTCGGCGAGGTAGGCATCCACCGAATCGTAGTGGCTGGAACTGGCATAGGCCTGCATCGCATCGCGCCGGCCGCCAAGTAGCCGAGCCACCGGCACGCCTCGCAGCTTGCCCGCCAGATCCCACAACGCCACGTCCAGGGCGCTGATCGCGAACACGCTGACATAACCGGCCGGCTCCAATACGGCCAGCGACGACCACAAGGCGGCAGGGTCGGCCGCATCGCGGCCGATCACCAGACCCCGCAGTGAAGCCGTTATCTGGTTGGCGATCACTGCACCCGACTGGCCTGCATGGGCACGCGCCAGCGAGTACCCTTCGGTCCCGTCATCGGTCTCGACGACGGTCAACACCAGTTCCAGTTCGCCCGCGAAGTTGCCGGCATGGATCGGAATCATCGGCTGCGCAAAAGCCACCGTGCGCACGGCCCGGATGTTCACGGTGCCGGTTCCGAGGTCAGGAAACGTTGCAGCGAGGCAGACAAGACGCGCACGACGCCTAGTCGACCTTGACCTTGAGCCTGACTGCCAGGTCGGTCCACAATTTCAAATCTTGCGCGATCACGGCAGCGAACTCGGCCGGCGTGCTGCCCACGATGTCCTGGCTGGCATTGGTCAAGGTCTCGCGCACCGCCGGGTCGGCCAGAACCTTGACCAGCTCCGCGTGCAGCCGGGCGATGACCGGCTCCGGCGTGCCACCCGGGGCCAGCAGACCGTACCAGGCGTCAAGCGTGAAGCCGGGATTCATCGCCTCGGCCATCGTCGGTACATCGGGGAACTGCGAACTGCGCTTCGGGCCGGTCACGCCCAGGGCCCGCAGCTTGCCGGCCTTGACCTGGGGCAGTGCGATCTGCAACGCCGGGAACGCTAGCTGCGTCTGGCTGGTCATCACCGAGGTCACCTGCTCCGCCGCGCTCTTGTACGGCACATGCACGATGTCGAGGTTGCCGCCATTGGACTTGAGCAATTCGCCCGAGTAGTGGCCGATGCCGCCATTGCCACCCGACGCATAACTCAGGCTGCCAGGTTTCGCCTTCGCCATCGCGATCAGTTCGGCGACGGTCTTCGCCGGCGAGTCGGGCGGCACCACCAGCATCGCCGACACCCGCGACACCAGTGCGATCGGGGCAAAGTCCTTGATCGCGTCGTACTTGACATTGCTGATGCCCGGGTTGCCCACCAACTGGGTCGCGTTGAACAGCAGCGTATAACCGTCCTTCGGTGCACGCGCAACAAATTCGGTACCGATGTTGCCACCGGCGCCGGCCCGGTTCTCGATCACGATCGGCTGCCCCAGACCGGTGGCCATGCGCGAGATCACGGTGCGCGCCACGCCGTCGACACCGGAGCCAGCGGGGAATGGAACCACGACCCGGACCGGGCCGGTCGGATAAGCCTGCGCTTGCACGGCCGGCACGGCCAGCGCTAGCACGACGGCGGCGAACAGACGGCGGGGCAGGGCAACGGATGCGTGGGTCATGGGTGTCTCGCTTTCTTTGTTCGGTTGGGCAGGGCCATCGTAACGAGCAAGCCCCGGCTGCGGTACACCGCGCTTGACAACTTTTTCATAGAATGCAATTTGTGCCCGTGTCGCCGGACAAACACCTCAACGTCACCCGATCGCTGCACCGGGCCGTCGCACTGCTGCGCCTGCTGGCCAGCCATACCCGGATCGGCTGGCGACTCAGCGACCTGGCTGATCACACCGGCCTGGACCCGGCAACCGTGCATCGGCTGCTGCGCAGCCTGGTTGGTGAAGGCCTGGCGACGCGGGTGCCCGATTCACGCCACTACACGATCGGCCCGCTGGCATTCGCGCTGGGCCTGGCCGCGGCGCCGTATTTCGACCTGGGCCGGCTCACCCATGCCCGGCTGGCTGCGGCAGCACAGACACTGCGAGGCACCTTGTTCCTGAAGATGCGCAGCGGCGTCGAGTCGGTCTGCCTGGCCCGGCACGATGGCGTGGGCCCGGTGGCGTCACTGATGCTCGACGTCGGCGGTCGACGCCCGCTGTGCCTGACGGCTGGCGGCGTCGCCATGCTGATCCATCTGCCACGCGCCGAACAGGCACGAATCGAGGCCGACAACCGAAGCACCATCAGCCGCCAGGGCGCGCAACGCTGGCGCGGCGCGCGGCAGATGTTGCTGCGGTCGCGGCCGCTGGGTTATGCCTCGAACCACGGAGACATCGCCGCCGGCATCTGCGCCATCGGAGTACCGCTGATGGCACGCGACGGGTCCCCGGTGGCATCGCTGACGCTGGCGCTGGCCGGCGCGTTGTCGGACACCCAGGCCGATGTGCTGGCGGCACACCTGCGCCAGCAGGCCGAAGGCATTGCGCCGCTGCTGGCCTCGCTGCGCCTGTGAGCCGACCAGGTGCAAAAATGCATGCCGTAGATCATCACCATGACCACCACCAAGAATGCAGGAGCGCAAGATGCTTGAGCCGACCCCACCCGAACTGCTGCAAGAACAACGCGGCGCCGTGTTGTGGCTGACGATCAACCGCGAGGAGCGACGCAATGCGATCAGCCCTGGCGTGCTGCAGGCGCTGGGCGCTGCGATGGCACGCGCCAACCAGGATCGCTCCATCCGAGCCATCGTCATCACCGGCGCCGGTGAACGCGCCTTCTGCGCCGGTGCCGACCTGCAGACCGGCACCGCGTTCAAGTTCGACTATTCCGAGCCCCATGCGGGCTTCGCCAACCTGTTTCGCCAGGCGCGGCGGTCCGCGGTGCCGCTGATCGCCCGCGTCAATGGCGCCTGCATGGCCGGCGGCATGGGCGTGATGGGCATGTGCCACATGGCAGTGGCCACGCCGAAGGCGATCTTCGGCCTGCCCGAGGTCAAGATCGGCCTGTTTCCGGCCCAGGTGCTCAGCGTGCTGGACAAACTGCTGCCGCGCCGCGTGCTGGCCGAGATGTGCATCACCGGCGAACCGATCAACGCCGCGCAGGCACTGGAATACGGGCTGGTCAACTACGTGCGCGACGACCTGGACGGCGGCATCGACTGGCTGCTCGGCCGCATCATGGACAAATCGCCGACGGCGATCCGGCGCGGGCTGTACACCATGACGGCGATCGAGCAGATGGCGTTCGAGGAATCGATGTCGTTCACCGAGAGCCAGATCGCGCTGTTTGCGCTGACCGAGGACGCGGTCGAGGGCCAGTTGGCGTTTCGCGAGAAACGCAAGCCGAACTGGACCGGCAAATAAGGCGCCCAAGGCCGCCGCCCCCATGGCTGACCCGATCGTGCAGTGGGTTCGCGGCCTGCGCTGAGCCAGGGAGCGCGAAAACCGATGCAAGACAAGCAACCGGCACTATTGCAACGCAGCAACCTCGCTGCGCTGGTGCTGGTCAACCTCGGCGTGGGCACGCATGCCATCGTCTGGTTCATGGTCGTCACCGCGATGCCCAACGTCGTGGCCGACCTGCGCGCGTCGCCTTACTTGAGCTGGGCCACCAGCATCTACCTGGTTTCGACCATCCTGGGCGGCGCGTCGATGGCCTTGCTCAAGGCGCGGCTCGGCGCCCGGCCGGCCCTGGTGCTGGCCGGTATCGTGGTGACTGCCGGTGGCCTGCTGGCGGCCGCGGCGCCGGGTATCGCGCTGGTGCTGGTCGGACGGGTGTTGCAAGGTGTCGGCGAAGGTGTGCTGGTGGCACTGAGTTATGCCCTGGTTCGCGAGTTGTTCGACATCCGGTTGCTGCCGCGGGTGTTCGGCATCCAGGCGGTGACCTGGGCATTCGCGATCTTCCTGGGGCCGCTGGCCGGCGGCTGGCTGACCGAGACCTGGTCCTGGCGCGCAGCCTTCATCGGGACCGCGTTGTTGCCACTGCCGATGTTGGTGCTGGTGCGCTGGGTCCTTCCTGGCGCGCCGGAGCGCTCCCCGGATGTGGTTGCGGTACCAGCGCTGCGGCTGTGCCTGCTGGTGCTGGGCGTGATGGCGATCGCGGTGGCCAACCGGATGGACCCTCTCGCCTGGGGTTTGTTGCTGGTGCTGCTGGGCTTCGGCCTGATCGCATGGATGTTGCGGCTCGACCGCGCCAGCACGCGCCATATCTTCCCCACCGTTTTCCCGGGTCTGGCGCATCCGGTCTCGCTCGGCCTGTGGGTTTTGCTGCTGATGCCGCTGGCGCACATGTGCATCTCGGTCTACACCCCCTTCCTGCTGCAGTTCCACCGTGGCCAAAGTCCGACCGTGGCCGGTTACCTGGGCGCGGTGCATGCGGTGGCCTGGTCGCTTGCCGCGGTGCTGGTCGCACCGTTTGCCGCGCGGGGGCAGGCGGTGTGTATCCAGGCGGGCCCGTTGCTGATCGGCACCGGCCTGGCGGGCCTGGCCTGGGCGCTGCCGGCGCAGCCGCTGGCCTGGGTCGTGACTTCGCTGGTGTTGATCGGCAGCGGTTTCGGCATTTCGTATGCGTTCCTGAACCAGCGCGTGATGGCCGCCGCAGAACCGGGCCAGGAGGACGCGACCGCCGGATCGGCGCCCACGCTCGGCGCGCTGGGCGGGGCGGTTGGCGCAGCGATAGCTGGGCTGGTCGGCCAGGCCGTGGGGCTGGACCTGCCGCTGCAACCACAGCAGGTGACGCTGGCGGTCTGGCTGCTGGCCGGCGGCGGCGCGATGCTGGCGGTGTGGATGGCGATACTGGCGCGGCGGTTGACGCGGGTCAGCAGCTGAGCGACCCGGTGCGCGTGCTGCGGCGCCGGCTCTGGCGATGCCGCACTGGTGGCACGGGGTGTTTGCTGCTGGCGCTGCCGAGTTACCGGGCCGAGACCTTCTTTGCGACCCGGTTGCCGGCCAGCAGCACACCCAGCGCAGCCAACCACATCAGCGCCGGTGTCGGCTCGGGCACCGGCGAGATGGCGGCAAAAGTGAAGTCGTCCGCCACCCAGTGGCCGTTCTGCTCACCCAGCGCGCGGCGGTCGATGCGGTAACCGGTGATGCCAACCAACCCCGCAAAGGAGTCTGCCGTATTGACGAACTGCAGCGGCGCCGGATCGCCGGGGTTGGTATCGGGCAGATCGAACACCACCGACTCCATCACCTGTGCTCCCGACACGGCATGGATCGTGACCTGGTCGGCACCGGCGCCGAAACCGTAATACGCGTTGCGCCCAAACCAGGCGCCGGTGAGCCGCAAGGGCGTAGTGATCGACAAGCCATCGTTGAGCGGATCGTCGAATTCGCTGGTGACAAAGAAGTTGCCGGAATGGGGAATGCCGTACAACGGCCCGGGCGTTTCGGGATCGACGCGGTATGCAGCACCCACCACCTTGAAGCGTTCATCCCAGATCACGCCCTGGTAGAGCAGGCTGTCACCGTTGGCGAAATACAGCCCCGTGGCGGCATTGACGGCCGGCAAGGCCGACAGGTCGTCGAAACTTGCGGTGATCGTCTGGGCCAGGGTCACAGGACCGAGCGTGATGGCAGCGGCGGCCACGAGGCAGTGCAAGGCAGCATGCATGGTGTGTTCTCCCTTTTGGCGCACTGTGGCGCACTGGCGTTCGGGTGCCCAGTCTAGACCGCGGCGGCGCCCTTGGCAACGGACATCGGCACATCGGACGGGGGTGCGATTCAAAGTGATGTGTCGTAGAGTTCGGTCATTGTCCAACTCACCGCAAAGGCGCGAAGCGATGGAATCGACCAAGGTCGGTGATGAGGAGATGATTCGCCGATTGCCCGTGGCGACTTTTGGCCCGTCCTCGGGTGCTCGAATGTCGTCACTGCGGCAACCCGACCAGTCTCACAGCCGGCACCATCATGCACGGCTCGCGGCAGTCGCCGCACGTCTGGTTTTGGGCTGCCTACCTGGTCACGACACAGACCCCCGGCATGAGCGCGCTGCAGTTCCAAAAACAGCTCGGTCTCGGGCGTTACGAAACTGCATTCCAGATGCTTCACAAATTGCGTGCTGCGATGGTTCGCCCGCAGCGAGACACTTGGAGGCGGAGCCGTCCGGCGATGATGCCGCGACCGTGCCCATCTCTATGCTTGGCCTTCGGATAGTCGGCAGGCCTATTCGGATCGGCTCCAGGACACAAGGCCCCGACCTACCGCGGAATATACAGTGCCGCGCGGGCGGACAGGAAATCAGAAAACACCCATCAACCTGTGTCAACCGGATAGGCATGCATGAAACTGCGTTGCTGCCAGGCTTGCGCGAATGCGAAGCGCGCGCGCACGGGCCAGACGTTCTGCGGTTGTCAAGACGTTGGGGCACGGCACCGCCTCCAGGCAGACAATGGCTTCACCATTGAGGCGTTGCGGGTTTCACGATCAGCGCCGCCTGCAGTGCCAACTTGAACGCGCGTTGAAAGGTCTGGTCGTAGGCGTGGTGGCGCCGCACAGTTTTACTGCGCGGGTCGGTGGACACTGTGGCCTGGGCAAACACCCAATGCCAAGCCCAGGTTTGCCCTGCCTTGGGGTACTTGGCGTCCAACGCATGTGGCATCTCCACCCCTGGCAATTGCTGCGCGCGGTCGTGCGCCCATAACGTGTGGCTTTGCCGGAACTGGTCCTGGAGCGCCGGCACGATGCTTTGCGGCAACATCACCACCCGGTCTTTACCGCCTTTGCCATCGCGCACGATGATGACCTTGCGGTCAAAGTCAACGTCCTTCACGCGCAGGCGCAGGCCCTCCATCAAACGCATACCGCACCCATAGAGCAGCGATGCCAGCAACTTGTGTGTGCCCTCCAGCTTGCCGAGCACCGCCTGCACCTCGGAGCGCGTCAGCACCACAGGAATGCGCTTTTTCGGCACCGGGCGGGCCAGCTCGTCCATCCACCGCAGCGTGACCCCGAAGACTTTTTGGTACAAGAAAAGCAAGGCGCTCAGAGCCTGGCGGTGCGTGGACGTAGACACCCTGCGCTCCACTGCCATCATGGTCAAGAACGATTCGACCTCACGCTGCCCCATGTCCCGCGGATGCCGCATCTGGTGAAAACGAATGAACTTTTTGACCCAATAAACATACGCTTCTTCGGTGCGAAGGCTATAGTGCAAGTAACGAATCTGTTCACGCAACTGGTCCAGCAGCCGGGTTGACTTCAAAACCGGCATGCTGGCTTTTGTGGAACTGTTATGACTGTTCATTTATCCAGTATATCGGCTGAAAGCCAGATTGCAAGCGGGTTTTCGGCGAGTCAGCCCGTCGATGTTAGGGAGACTCGGGCGATGTTATGGCGACAGACCTGACGTCTACATATTGGGTTAGAGGACAGAACAGCCCATGACGATCTTCGAAGTTCATCGCGAAGTCGCCCGATTCGTTCTCTACTTCGACACGCCTCGGCAGGAGATCAATGCCTATGCGCTGGCCGGAGCGCTAGTTGGGCTCGCCGATGCCGTCAGGGAGGCCAACGCCACGGTCAATCCAGGCTACATGGTGGAAGTTGTCGTCGAGACGCTTTCCTCGGGCAGCTTTAAGGCCACAGTACGAACAGTTTTTACGAAAGCTCGAAACCTCTTCTCGCATCAAGCCGTCCAAGCAGTCATCTGGGGCATCGTTGCAACGCACATTTACGAGAAGCTCATCAAGACCGACGTACCACCGAAGATCACAGTAACCGACTCTCTCGTCACAATTGAGATTGGCAAAGACAAGATCATCCTTCCCAAGGACGTCTACGAAGCAAAGCGGCAGCTCGAAAAGTCAGAGCGCTTCAACAACGCTATTGGCAAAGTGTTCGACGCGGCGGCGTCCGACCCCGAGGTCAGGGGCTTGGCTCTTGCGCCTGAGGGGCCTGCCGGAGTTCCGCCTCTGATAGTGCCCCGCGAGATGTTCGGAATCTTTCAGACCGAGCGCTCGGTTGACGAAAACACTCGGGAGATTATCGAAATCACACAGGTGGAGATTTCTCGTGCAATTCTTGAGCGCGGAAAGAGACGTTGGGAGTTCTTCTGGCGTGGCGTGAAAATCGCCGCGCCAATCCTCGACGAACGTTTCTTCGATCGTTTCTTTGCCCACGAGATCACCATCGCTCCGGGCGATGCCCTGGAAGTAGCTCTTCGCGTGACTCAAGAGAGGAATGCTGACTCCGGCATCTATGTGAACGTTCGGTACGAGATCGTCGAGGTGTATGGCCATGTCCCGCGTGTCAAGCAAGCTGTCCTCTAACGAACAAGGTTAGATTGTGCGAAGCCACAATCTGAACCGGTTGTTGGACGAGCCCGGTCCGTAGCGCGGGACTTCTACTGCAAATATCTTTTTTGGGGGTGCTGCACAAGCGGCGCACTGGTGGCGGTTGTGCCACTTTATCCGAAGCGCCCAAACGTCATTGCAACGCGGGCATGGGTCTCGGATCGTTTTTGAAGCCAGTGAAGTCTGAAGTTTAACTGACGAACCCGCAACTGAGGGCGTGAGGGTGCAGAATAGATCGTGGCGCGTCTGCTCGGAGTTGCTCCGCGTAGCGGCTTCGTCCAACCCTTCCATCGAGCAGTCGTTCCAAAGGCCGCTTCACGCCCTTTGGCCCGCCGCTCATGTCAAACGTTAGGCGTCGGAAAGAAAGAACATGCACTCACGTCGTTTCATCGTCACTTCCGCTGCCTGCCTGGCGAGCTTCTTCGCGATCGGCCAGGTGCAAATCCTCCCCTCGACCTTCACCGACGAGGAAATACGAAGCGGGGCGCGAGCCGGAGACAAGATCTCCGAACGGAAGCCATACACCGCGGCTGAGGCACTGAAGGCAGCGGAGTTTTCAGGCTACGTGAGTGGATTTATTGATGCAAAGACCGACGGGCCAATCCCTGACCCGACTCTGGCTGAATGCCTGCGTACAAAGCAGCGGCCTCGCATCGTTCAGCGGGCTGCGGCCTTATTGGCTGATCCCAATAACAAATCAGCCGGCTCGGTGCGCTTTGACGTCGGCTTCGCGGTAATCATGGCGTGTAAAGACGAGTATTGGGGCGCGAAGGCTGAACAACAGACCAAAGCAACACCGTGGGCCAAGTTCGGAGAGAACAGCCGATTAGTTGCGTATTTTCAACGAGCACAGTTAGGGTCATCCACCATGCCTGTGGCTTGGGTCCTGTACGATTACAAGACGGAACAACGATCAGAACGCTCAAATCGACGTTATGGGTCCGAAAAGGCGAAGCAAGAGGTCGACTGCGCTCAAGGCCGGACACGAACAACCTTCTTCACCTGGCATCAGGGAAAAATGGGAGATGGACAAGTCGTATATACAGGGCGCAACGACCTTCCGTGGGAGCCGAATGCGCCCGGCAGTATTGCTGCGGCGCTTGCAGCTGCACTTTGCGCAAGCAAGTGACGGTCACCTTACGCCCGCCGACGCCTAACGAACAAGGTTAGATCGTGCGAAGCCACGATCTGAACCGGTTGTTGGACGAGCCCGGTCCGTAGCGCGGG